>ERZ1066122.16-NODE-16-length-244287-cov-58.820454_pt1 | contig 244287 bp, 223 predicted proteins | sample MGYA00382769_ERZ1066122 | MGnify/ENA primary metagenome ERZ1066122 (study PRJEB33369, sample SAMEA5778352) | biofilm metagenome | biome: Industrial cooling water; feature: Water cooling tower basin; material: Biofilm | place: United Arab Emirates | collected...
ATGTGAGTTTGCTCAGTTTAGTCACTGCTCTCTTCGTTGCCGTGGCTGCCTGGTTATTTAGCAAAACGTTGAAGGAAGCCCGCCAGGAGGTGGATCAACTGGTGAAAACGGAAGTGCGACGCGAAATTGCCAAAAGTATTAAAAGTCGAGTTGATTTGCTGGAGCAGGTCTTGCAGCAGGAAGAAGTTCCGGGATTGGTCTTAGTGGATTATGTGTTGCAAACCACGTCTGGTACTTTGCCCAAAGAATACAGGCTGCTCAGTGCCCGCTTCCCGCGCACGAAGCCCAGAAAATTAGATAGCCGCAAGTTCGACGGGGATGTGGTGGTGCTGGATCTGGTGAACTATCAACCCAGTGGCGCAAAATTAGAAGAAGCTGAACTGGAAAGTGTTTTGAAAGACGTAGTCGATAAAATGGACACGGATTCCGTGTTAGCAGTGTATGCACCCAGAAGATATGATGCGATCGACCATTTAAGACAAAAAGTGAAGTACTACACCTCCGCCAACATTCCAATCCAACTTTTAGGTAACGTCATTAACTGTGCTTACGTTGCTTCTACTCTACGTAGTGAAAAGAACTGAAAAGCAAAAGAACATTTAAAATGAACTCATTCGCGCAAAAGGTTTCTCATGAGTCAGTCTGCCACTGAACGAGTTCGCTGGACGATCGCCGATCTGGATCTGTTGCCAGATAACGGTACTCGCTACGAAATCATTGATGGTGAATTGTTCACGACTGGGTTACCCCAATGGAGTCATCAAAAAGTTGCGGACAACATCTGTTCCGAAATCAATCGTTCACCTGAAACCATCACTGTAGGGCGAGCCGTCACCACTCCCGGCATCATTTTCTCAGAAGCCGATAACGTCATTCCTGATGTAGTCTGGGCTAGTTATGAGCGGTTGGCACTATTACTCGATGAGGCAGAGCATCTCACCGGCGCACCCGAATTGATTGTGGAAGTGCTGTCTCCAGGTGCAGAAAACGAGCGCCGCGACCGAGAGGTTAAGCTCAAACTTTATGCCTCTCAAGGAGTACAGGAATATTGGATCGCGAACCTTGCTTTGCAACAGGTACAGGTCTATCGTCGAGAAGGGGCACTGTTGAAACTGGTGGCAACCCTGATGGCAACCGATGAAATCACTTCGCCTCTGTTACCTGGTTTCACCTGCCTAGTCGGAGCCTTTTTCCGCTAACCTTTTGTATCTGGATAGCAAGTAGATGATTCTTAAGAAGTAGCAATAAATCACAAAGAAAGAACACAAAACATACTCCGATTCGTACTGACGGTTTTGATCTCCCTTTGCTAGATTGGACAGAATTATTTGTCGAAAGACGATTGTGCCTGGTTGAAAGTGCGATCGCGCTGGATACCTTCAAAAGCCCCCAAAGCCTTACCCAATATGTCCACTGGTTCTCTTCCATCTCATGAAGCTGCCTTGCAGGTGTTCCGACAGGCAGCTACCGCGATCGCGGATTGGGCAAAGGGAGAAGACAACGCGGCATCTCAACAACCTGCTGCTCTCCAGCTGGTCTTCGATCGCATTCATTTACCCAATGGGCAGGCACATCCCAACCAATCCAATTGCCGCCCTGCATCGCCACTCAAAATTCATGGAGATGAACAAACGCCTCGAATTCCCTACGCAAGCCGCGATCGCCCAACAGACTTTACATCTATAAAAGCAGAAATTTGCAAAGCAGCTAAAGATCTTGACTGGGAAAACCTATCTCAGTTAATGATGTTTTTGGAAGTTTACGGTTCTCATCTGAGTTGGGGAAACTCAAACTCTGATATCGCCATCATCGATCAAGCAAAATCTGATGCGGCGATCGCGGCAGCGCTGGCACAGTCTCCCGATCAACAATTGGCACTCGTGGGTGGCGATTTGATGGGGGTACAAAAATTCATCTACACGATCGCTTCAGATGGCGCACTGAAATCGTTAAGAGCTAGAAGCTTCTACTTAGAAATTGCGACCGAAGAAATTGTGTATCGGCTGCTAAAAAAACTTGAGCTACCTCGCACCAATATCATCTATGCCGGAGCCAGCAAGTTTTATATTCTTGTGCCCAAAACAGATCAGACCTGTCAAACGATACAAACCTTGCAAGATAGTTTTAACGATTGGCTATTAAGAAATTTTCAGAAAAAAGTATTTTTAGCAATGGCAGCGGGAGAGCCGTTTCCTGCATCAGATCTGTCACCCAATGCACTACTTGAAGATGGCACCACTCGTCTTGCAAAACACTGGCGAGTAGTGAATGAAAAACTTGCTGATCAAGCTTTTCGCAAGTTCGATCGCAGTATCAGCGAAATTCTTAAACCCCAAGCTAGTCACGAACCTTGTAAGGTTTGTCATCGAGATGACACCACTGATCTTGATAATCTCAATCCAGATGATCCAACATCGGTAGACGCTTGCCCAACCTGTCGGCGCATGTTCTCATTAGGAGGAGAACTGCTCCATGCAAAAGCACTAATTCGTTCTGATCGCGCTTGTGAGAAAGATGAAAAGCGATGTTTTGCAATCAACAATGTCTACTACCGAGTCGTAACCGAATCTGTTAAGACAAAACAGCTTAGTCAAGATGAAGTTGCTTTTCAAATTAATTGTTGGGATTTAAAGGCATATAGCGATCTTATTTTTCCCTTACTACTTGGCAACTATGGGCAAAAAGGTGAAGAAGGCTTTATGTCTGCTGGTGAGTTTGCTAAGGAATCTGAGGGGATTAAACGAGTGGGTTATTTACGAATGGATGTCGATCGACTTGGCCAAATCTTCTCTAAAGGCTTAGGAGCAAACTATACCTTACCTCGTCTTGCCAGCTTATCTCGCCAGATGACCTACTTCTTCAAAGTCTATCTCAATAGCTTGGCAAGAACACGTCAGCCTAATTTTATCGACTATTCCGGTACACCTAACTTTCAACGACTCCTTCGCAATCCTCCCAGCGATTCTGAAAAAACAGATAAAAACCTGCGTCAGAATTTGTTATTTATTTATGCTGGAGGCGATGATTTATTTGTGAGTGGTGCCTGGGATGAAGTCGCGGCTTTTGGATTCGATGTTTATCAGTCATTTCGAGCGTATACAGGTTGGCATCCTGACATTACTTTATCGGGCGGCATCTGTATTGCTGGAGCCAAGTTTCCTCTATATCAGGCAGCAGAGGAAGCCAAAGATGCAGAAGACAATGCAAAAAACAACGGACGGGATAGCCTCAGCTTGTTTGGAGAAACCTTCAAATGGGAGCAATGGTTAGGACGCAGGAATGTAGAGGAAAATATTGATGCTGTGAGTCGTGAATATTTACAACTAGAAAAGTGCGTACCTGATCTGCAAGGAGTTCTACCCTTTGTGCAAGATTTGCTCAATCCACAAGCCTTAGAATTTAGTTATCCTCAGAGCTTCGTCCAGAACCTATTAATCACAGCTCAACTACGGGAACAGAAGATCAAAGAGACGCAAAAACTTCAACCTGCTCAGGTGAAGGATGTCACCTACTATCTCCATCTCCCGAAACTTGCCTATGCTTTATCTCGATTACCATCTAATATTCGAGGACATGCAAGCTTTACGCCGATTCGGCAATCCTTGCTGAGTCCCCGCAACTCCCCTTACTTTCGAGCGATCGCCACCTGGATTGAACTCCTTACCCGCAACTCCTGACCATGATTACCACACCCCTTACCACCAAACTCACCTTTGAAGAGTATCTTGCCTACGACGATGGCACGGACAATCACTACGAACTCGAAGATGGAGCATTGATTCTAATGAATCCACCGATTGGACTCCATGCGATTATCCTAACTTTCCTCACCAATACTTTATTTAACGAAATCAACCGTCTCCAACTTCCCTGGATTCCATTACAACTCGTTGGAGTGAGAACATCGATTCGTCGTTCCAGATTACCCGATCTTTGCGTTGTGCCGCTGGAACAAATGCAACCCTACCTGAATGTCTCAGCCGTGCTTGAATCAGGGGTGCTTCTGGCGATCGAACTGGTTAGTCCTGACTCTGTTAAACGAGACTACCGCTTCAAGCGGGCAGAATATGCCTCCTTTGGTATCCCCGAATATTGGATTATCGATCCGGCGGCACAAAAGGTGACATTACTGTTGCTGGTCGAAGGTCTCTATGAGGAAACCGTTTATCAAGGTGATGACCCAATTCAGTCTGAAACGTTTCCAGAGTTAGTGCTAACCGTGAATCAAGTTTTGCAACAGTAATCTTGTCTGCTTAGTTTTTTGAGCGATCGTCTTCCGAATTGAAGTTCTTACTTGTTAATTTTCTCCTATGCCTCCAAATACCTCTTCTACTAAAAATGCCGATGAACTCAGTAAAGAACTTGTTGAGTTTATTAAATCTGATAAACTAAAGTCTCTTAAAGACTATCCAATTCGGACTCTAGTTCAACACGCTGAAGAGTTTGGTTCTGAACTCCGTCGTCAACGGTTAGAAACCAACCAGATTCGGAAGTTTTTAGATGCCCTGAATCAACTCAAAGCTCAGTTAGCCAGAGAGGTATCTCCTGACGATATTGCGAGTGAAGTAGATGAGATTGAAATCAAAGACGCATTACTCAAATCTGAGTTAGAAACTAAAGTTGTACTGCTGAAGCCAAAATTAGCTTACGCGGCTGCCCGACAAGGTGCTGTTAAACCGTTAAGTCAAGTGATGTCAGCCGCGATCGATAAAGTTCATAGCAAAGCTGATTTCGAGCGTCTTGTGCAACTGGTTGAATCGATTATTGCTTACCACAAAGCCGAAGGGGGACGATAACCATGACCGCATCCACAGCGCAAACTCCCTTGCTCGGAAAGTTTCGCATAGAAAGTATTTTGCATGTCGAAACTGGATTGCATATCGGGGGTGGAGGTGAAACATTAGACATCGGCGGTTTAGATAAACCTGTAATTCGCGATCCGATCACGAATTATCCCTATTTGCCAGGTTCATCCATCAAGGGCAAACTCAGAGCAATTCTGGAGCGGTTATTGAATAAACCCTTGAATCGTCCCGGTAGCCGCGATACTTACCGTTATGAGAGTGATGATTTAGAAGATGGGTACTCCGAGGTAGACGGGCAACTAATTCCCTATGAAGGTGCGCGAACCTGTAAGTTGTCTCGTGTGTTTGGTTCCACGGGGGGATCGGGAGGTCGAAATAAGACCTGGATTAAAACCACGATCGCAGAGGCACAAGGATTAGAACCATTAGCCAAGAAAACGATCAACAATGAAAGCTACAGCAGCATCCGAGGGCGTAATGCTCCGTCACGGCTGCTGGTACGCGATTGCCACTTAGTGCCTGCATCGGTCGCGAAATTGAAGGAAGTTGCCACGGGGTTGTATATGACCGAGTGGAAATTTGAGAACGGACTCGATCGCATTACCGCTGCGGCAAACCCCCGTCAGCTAGAACGAGTACCTGCCGGAGCCGAGTTTAAGTCGGAACTGATTTACACCGTTGAAAACGCGAGTCAGGCAAGAGAAGACTTGAAGAATTTAGCGATCGCCCTTGCCATTTTGGAAGACGATGCTCTAGGGGGGCACGGTTCACGAGGCTACGGCAAAATTCGGTTCCAGCGCTTCAAGTTGGATTACCGGGACTACAGCCATTTTGCTCGTGGCGAATCACCTCAATCAATTCCACTGTCAGATATTGAGACGACCGACCAACTCCTGGATAACTTTAATCGAGTAGAAAACTTACTGCCGGAAGGATAGCTTGCTTCATGGGTGTTTGGAAACTGGTTAGACTTAAATTTGGGCGATGTCCGGCTCATTTTGGAGAGTTGGGCATTGGCATGGAAGAAACTAGCGAACGAGTGCGTTCTGACACCCTATTTAGTGCCTGGTTGAGTGCCTATGCTCGACTGGTCGATCGCCCCACCATTGACGAACTGGTGAAAAAGTTTCAATCACCTGAGCCACCCTTTTGTTTAACCTCGACCTTCATCTATCAAACCCTCAATGGCAGAGTCATTGATTACTTACCGCGCCCTCTGAAGCATCCTCCTGGCTTTACAACCGAGGATCAGCTAATGCTTGGGAAATCCCTCAAAAAGTTGGACTATTTGCCCTTAGAAGTCTGGCAGCGATGGTATCAGGGTAAGGGGTTTGAGGAGCGCGATCGCCAGGAATTACAAGAGGGCACTCACGCTGAATTAAGTGATTCCTTAACCAATCTCGGTCTGTTTAACTATGAAAACGCCTTTGCACGACATCGAGTTCCGAAAGTTGCGCTCGATCGCGTGACCAGAGCCTCCAATTTTTATCACACTCGGTTTGTGCAATACCATTGGCAGACCAATCCCAACGCATCGAATGACATTGAAAGCCTGTCGGGTCTTTATTTTCTCGTGTATTTTCCCCAACCAGACCCGACCTTAGAAACTACTTTTTTTGCAGTCCTCGATTTTTTAGGTGGAGAAGGTATCGGCGGCGAACGTTCTAGTGGTGCTGGACAATTTAAAGTAGACTCTAACGCCAACGAGCAAGCACTCCCCCCGGTATGGCAGGAAGTCGTTAAAGACGCAACCAGAAACCATCACTGTTTAATGAGTTTATTTTGGCAGCAATCCTTACCGCCAACATTAACGGACGGAGCCAGTTACAACCTACAGGAACGAGGTGGATGGATTACTTCCGCTGCATCAGATGGTCGTCAGTTACGACGCAAAGCCGTCCAAATGCTTACAGAAGGATCAGTGTTCTGCACCCTTCCAGAAGGGCAATTGGCTGATGTAACTCCGCCCCATTTTACCGATCACAAGATCTATCGCAGTGGCATTAGTTTGAGTTTGCCTATCAATGTGCGGGAGGAATAAGGATGGACACAACGCCAAAAGCTCTCGTCACAAAGCCGGATGTCTATGAAACACGGCAAATTCAACTGAGTAGCCCCTTGCTGCATATTGGTGCGGCGGTATCCCAACTCTACCCACACGAATACGTGGCAACCAGTCAACGAGTTTATCTGCCCAACTCGGATGCACTGGCAAAAGCGATGAAAGAACAGGGGCAATTACAGGAGTTTCTGTACCGAGTTGAAGCACGAGAAGAGTTGACGACCTTACTGCGACAGGTATTTGGAGACGATTGGCAAACAGCGAAAGATGCGGATGGTGAAGCCATTTTCCCAAAACATATGAGCAGTCGTCGCTGGACAGATCAGCCCATTAGTCTGCTACGCCTAATGATTCGGAATGGGTTTGGACAACTGTATATTCCCGGCTCTTCAATTAAAGGAGCAATTCGCACGGCGATCGCGTATTACCTCCTCAAACATGGCGATCGCTACGGTGTTCCCAAACAAACACGAGTCAGCGCGATCGAAGCGAAACTACGGCAAAGCATGGGTAGTTTACGGCAAAAAGCCAAGTTTGCGGATGATTCCCTGTTCATGGATGAACTCTTTACGAATTTTGAGTTACCTGCCCCCAACTATCGCAAAGGACCAAACACCGATTTCATGCGGGCAGTTCAGGTTACAGACTCTCAGCCCTTAGTTGAACAACGCATTGAGCAACGAGGCAAACCTGTTCTACTCAACCTGCCTGTGGTTGCCGAAGTGATCATTTCCAGTCGCTTCCCAGACTACAAAGCCAAATATCGAGCCTCATTGTTTGTGGAGATGGTGCGGAATGTGAAAACTGAATTTACCCTTAGCCTGGATACAGAGATGCTGTCCTGGTTTCGTCACAGTCAGGGCATGAAGCTTCCCTTTCAATCGGTGCAAGATATCCTGAATATTTGCCAGGAGTTTGCTCAAGACCAATGGGATTTTGAACACGATTACTGGGCAGATCTTCAAGATAATCCCAGAGCCGCAGGTAGAAACTTGAGCTTCAGTGAGATTCGTCATTTTTATGAACCCGAAAAATGTCCTTTTGGCTTGCGATTAGGTTGGGCAAGTGGAATGCCTGGTACAACAGTAGAATTGGCATTTAAAGATAATGATCTGTGGTCAACAATTCGAGATACTTGCGGGCTGAAAGCTCCGGGGTTTGAAGCTCCCAAATCACGTCGAACTGTCCTTGACCTAAAGGGGGAAATTCGCTTTGTCCCAGGATGGGCTAAGTTCAAAGTATTGTCTACGTCTAGTTGATTATGACTAACATCACCCTATCGAACCTTTCTTCGGAAACATTAGCAAAGCTGAAGGCGCAGGCGCAATTGCATGGGCGATCGCTGCAAGAGGAGATTCGACACATTTTAGAAACAGTTGTTGAAACCCAGATCCCCCTTGCGCCTCAACCAGTAGAACCAATTCAAGCACTGGCAAGCCGTATGCAGCAGCAACTAGAATGCCATGACCAACTCAACTCAGATCAGCCAGACCATTCTATGGATGATCAGCCCCTTAATCTTGCTGCCGCACTTGCAAACTTGAGCGTGCTTAAACAAACGATTTCGTCTCTTGGTGATTTAACCATCCGAGAAGCCATTGAAGAAGGTCGTCGATTCTAATGCGCTTTGTTCTTGACTGCTCTGTAGCCATTAGTTGGTGTCTCCAAGATGAAGACAGCACCTACGCCAATGCTGTGTTAACGCTTCTATCTAGCCAGAATCAGGTTGTGATTCCAAGCATCTGGTGGTTAGAGATAACGAATGTTTTATTGGTGGCAGAACGACGACAACGAAGTACTAGCATCCAATCAGATCAAGCCATAAGGATGCTGCAATCCTTGCCCATTCTGATCGATACAACGTCTATGCAGGAAACGCTTGGCTCAATTTTAACGTTTGGTCGAGATTACAATCTTGCCACTTACGATGCCGCTTATTTAGAACTGGCAATGCGTGAGAAATTGTTGTTAGCAACGCTTGATCAGAAGTTAGCGACGGTTGCACACAATCTTGGCATCCTTCTGGGGGATTTTAGTAATGGAAGATGAGCGATGCTGATTCGATCGACCTGGACATTGAAAGTCACTGAACCTACAACACTCCCTCGCTCTTACGGATTAGAGGTGATCAAGCATCTGCATCAGCGATTGGGAATTGAGATGGGAGCCGAGCAAATTCCCTCTACAACCTGTTCAGGCATTCTCGGTTCGGTTAGTGTTAACGGAGATTTTGTCACGTTTCATCCAGGGGAGTTTTATCAACTGTCGCTCTCCGGTTTGCGGGAAGATGTCTCGAAGGCGATCGCGTCTCTCAGTTTCCCCTCTGACCCTAACTCCGACCAGGTATTGCAGTTATTGGGAGCGACATTTCAGGTAAGCGATCGCGTTGATGAGATCACCAGCTATGACACGCTTTATCACACGCTTGTTGCCGCAGAACCGGAACCAATCAAACGATTTGACCTGAAATTTATGACACCCACTTCATTTTCCCAAAATCGGATTCATGTGCCGCTGCCAGTTCCTGCCTTGATGTTTCGCAGTTGGTTAGAACGCTGGAATCATTTTGCAGATGTGTATTTAGGCAGTGATGACCTGATCGAGTATTTATCCACAACTGTCGTTGTCTCTCGTCACCACATTCAAACTCGTCCCTTCACCATTCACAGTGGTAAAGTCACTGGTTTTACCGGCACCGTTTCACTCCAAATTCTGTCCTCTGCCGACCCTCTCATTGCCAACGTGACAAACCTGCTCGTCGAATACGCTAAGTTTGCAGGCACAGGCATGAAAACTCGATTAGGCATGGGACAAACACTACTAGCAAGGTAAATTAGGATGTAAACCACTATGAGTACTAAATTTTCTAAAACTGTTGAGTTTTTCTTTAGCTCTGAAACAATTCTTCCATTTTTGATTGGCTCTGTTTTCCTTGCAGTGTTAGGAAACGGTGTTTACCAAATTTTGACCAATTGGTTAGGAGTAACTACACCTAATTTACTAAAGATTATCGGTCTGGCATTACTCATCTTCTTATTTTGTGTTTTTCTACTTTGGCGCAGATTATCTCGTATTCCTGTCTTACCACCTATGCCAAATAAGAAAACACCCAAGAAACATAAAGGTTTGATTCTGCTGGTCAGTAGAATCGAACCTTGTCGAAAAGCGATTCAATATCATCAGCCAGTTTTGGAACTATGCTGGTTAATTTGCTCTGCAAAAACCTTGGGAACTGCAAATGAATTACAACAGGAATTTTCAGCAACTTGCTGTGCAGAGCCAATCGTCATTAACGATGTGCATGATCCATTAGAATATCGCGATCGTGTCGATGAAATTTACCGTGAAAAGCTGCCACAAGGCTGGAACGAGGGTGATGTAGTCTCGGATTACTTAGGTATGACTGCGAACGGATCGGTGGGAATGGTTCTAGCCTGTGTTGGATCGTTACGCCCCCTGCAATACACACCCGCAGTTTACAACGAGGAACTAAAGGCACATATTCCACTCGATCCAATTGAGATAGTACTGAATTAAACAATCTCTTTTGTTCAGGCATTGGAAATTTGGATTTGTCTATTGGTACTTGAAATCATCCTGACGCATACCCAATTTAACAATGGTTTACGATCGCTGTATCAGCTTCTTGATAGAGAGACTAGACATGACCGAACCAAATTCTGATCGCATCACTGGGACGATCGCCATCACCGTATCACCTCAAGCGAATGGGCAGTATCTTTGCCAGATGTCATCCGCATTGAGTGATCAATCTCGCAACGACAGTCGGTTTTTTGGACAAACGCCAGAACACGCGATCGCGATCGCTCTGGAGCATTTGGCAGAGGAGTATCGCACCTTGGCAGAGAATTGTCAGAATCTTGATTGGGATCGGGTAGAACGAAGCGAGTCAGGAGAAGCGATTCAGAAGCCATATCATGTCATCTTGCACTACGAGCGGATTGGAGCAGCAAAGTCAAAGTTTGAAGCAATGGAAGATACGATTATGGGAAATACAGTGGTTGAAAACGCCAAGATTACCGTCATTGAGGTTTCCGCAAACACCCCTATCCACCCAATCGCGAGAGAATTCTAAATCTGTAAGGAACTACAGAAATAAGCGCTCCACGTTACAAGCAAAGTTTGGTAGTAGCGGTGAAGTCAGGCGATCGCCTGAAAAAAGCGTTCCCACCAGTTGGAGGATGCCTGTTTGGCGGCGGTAGACTTCCACTTGTTTTAAGCGCCAATCGAGAATCCAGTATTCTTGCACACCTCGGCTAGTATAGAGTTTGAGTTTTGTTTCTCTGTCGCGCCGTTCATTATCCGTCCCAGGAGACAGCACCTCAACGATCAGTTCTGGGGCAACCGTCAAATGTCCTGCTTCATCCAGGGAGGTTGCAAGACGTTCCTTACTGAGCCAAACCACGTCAGGAATGACATTATCCGCATCGGTGAAAATCACACCAGGAGTCGCAACCGTTTCACCCAAACCAGTTGAATAGGACCACTCGCGCAATTCAGCGGCTGTATTGGTAATTGCCTTCTGATGTCCCCAATGCGGTGCTTTGGTCACAAGCAATTCTCCATCAATAATTTCGTAGCGATTACTACTGTCAGGGAGCAACTCTAAATCAGCAGTTGTCCATCGCACACGCGGATCAGCAGTTTGGCTCATGATCTCACCTCTGGCTGAGAATAGTTTCATTGTATCGAGGAAGATAGAAGAAAGACCCAGCGGTTCTATTCCAGTCATCACGAGGTTGCAATGTCGTTTAGCAATGACCAGAGTCTCGGCGAAACCCTCAAGGAATTTCAGGTTATAGCCGTCGCCATGTGAAATGTGGCAGACTTCGGCGTGAGCGCGATTCGGCTGAGCTCATCGTCGAAGCCTCAGTCGAACGAGGCGCGTCAGAACATCTACCCAGAATCGGCAGTTCAGCCATTTGATATGTCCTAAGTGTTCTGACCATAGCTATACTATTCCTGCTCATTGTGTCTACAGATCTGCTGGGCAATAGCCAGTCAGGTCGCATATCCAAACCCCTCTTAGTTATCTGTTCTGGTTGACTGCCACCTCTTCTTCGGGAGGTTGGGTCGAACAGCGTGAAACCCAACGATAGTCCTGGTTCTGTTGGGTTACGACTTCGGCGTGAGCTCAGTCGAACACTGGCGCTAACCGCAACCTACGATGCTCAAAGGGTTTCAGTCGTTGTGTCAGTCAATTAGGTTTGCTGCCTTGGGCCGGGTTTGCCAGGTGTTTCTCCAGCAAATGATAAGAAGATTTTAAGAGAAGCTGGTCTTATGAATGAGATAGCTATGATTAAACTGAAGTTGTTCTGACGTGAGGGGAAACATAGATATGTCCGACCTTAATCGCGGCATCATGAAATTTGACGGAGCCGATAGCCCTGCGGCGATCGCTGTTTCAGCAGTTTTGATTCTCGGCAGTATTGGCTTCCTGGTTGTATGGGCACTCCGGTCTGCCTATATCGTGGGTTAACGGTTCGTTGATCGCTTTGGGTGTTGTCTTAAGTTTGGGCAGGGGTGCGATCGCTCGTACCCCTGTTGTTTTAGTCAAACCGTGTGAATTCTAATCATCGTTCCTGGCTCACCTCCCAATGCTGACACACCTCCGAACACGCGATTTTTTCAAGGCAAGACTATCTCGCTACGTTGCCTCCTGGGTTTTTGCCAGCATTGTGCTGATCGAAATTGTCATTTTGGTGCCGTCCTACTTTCGGCAGCAGCACCAGTTATTGGGGGAATTGGAAGAAGTTTCCCAGGAAGTGTTAGTGCCGCTGTTGACACAGGCCCAGTATCAGGGAATGTCTCCCGCCCAAATTCTGCAAAAAATGCGCCAGCGGCGACAACCCAACTCTGTGATTCTAGGTGGGGCACTTTACACACCAACCGGTGCTTTGCTGGGGCATTTTGGCGAAAAGCCTGAATTGCAACTGGGAGGTTGGGGAAAAATGGAAACTGTTCGGGTTTATCGGCCTGAGCGCGATCGTTACGATGTGGTTTGGACGGATCAGGCCCTCGATGGTCGTTACATTTTGGTGGTGCGTCACAATGCTGCCCAAGTGCGCGCCGAATTGAATAGTTTTATTCTTCGGATTGCGCTCTTAGTGCTAATCATTGCGGTGTTTGTGACGTTTGCGACGATGCTGACCTTTGGGTTTCTGGTCATTGCCCCAATTCTGCGTCTACGCGATGACTTGATTGCGGCGGGAGAGTCAATTAGCAGTGAGTCGCCTCCGCCCAAATTTCAGTCATTGGCACTTACACGCCCAGACGAACTAGGCGAAGTGGTGCTGGCCTTTAGCCAAATGTTTGAGCGAGTCTGGCAGGAAATTTCCACGCGGCGGGCGGCCGAAACCCAACTGCGATCGGAGCAGGAAAAATCGGAGCGGCTTCTGCTCAACGTACTGCCAGCGGCGATCGCAGATCAACTGAAGCAAGACCTCAGCCCGATCGCCAGTCGGTTTGATGAAGTCACCATCTTGTTTGCTGACATTGTGCGGTTCACCGAATTCTCAACCCGCATTCCCCCAGTGGAACTTGTAAGCCAACTGAACCAGATTTTCTCGGCCTTTGACCAATTGGTTGAAAAACATGGGCTAGAAAAAATCAAAACGATCGGAGATGCCTACATGGTGGTGGGTGGGTTGCCGACACCGCGCGGGGATCATGCAGTTGCGATCGCGCGAATGGCGATCGATATGCAAACCATCATTTCTAAATTTCAAACCGATACGGGCGAGCCGTTTCAACTTCGGATTGGCATCAACACCGGAAATGTGGTGGCGGGAGTGATTGGGCTGAAGAAATTTAGCTATGACCTGTGGGGCGATGCTGTGAATCTTGCCAGTCGCATGGAGTCTCACGGTATTCCGGGTGAGATCCAAGTCACGGCCACCACCTATGAGCAGCTCAAAGCTCACTTCGTCTTGCGAAAACGGGGCACGATCGCGGTCAAAGGGCGTGGTCACATTGTGACGTACCTGTTGTTGGTTGAAAAGCAGCAGGGGCCACAAAAACGAGAACAATCGGTCCTCGAAGCCGATTGAGGAGGCTTTGAGCCGGTGTTCATAACATCCCTAGTATGGGTGGTTTACCAAAGCCAAAAAGAGGTTAAAAGTGGAGAACCGTTCAGGGTGAAGTCGGGTATGGTAGAACAAGGCTTTTGGCGAGACCTGCTACAGGGCTGAATCAACGCTCAAATTGGGCAGCAGGCTCTACAATTGCTGAATGGTTCTTGGCTGCTTTTTCCTGACTAGAAATTTACCCAGGCGGGTGAGTGTGCTAGCAGCAGGTAATAAGGCAGACTCGATAACGAGGCAAATTAGAACCGTGGGATGGCAACCGTAATGATGTTAGCTGAGGAAATGACACTCGCGGAAGAACTTTCAGAGGAATGGCGATCGCGGCTACAGACCGAGCTTCCTGACCAGAGCGCGGCCACCCGTGAGAGTATTGTGCGCTGGTTGATCGGGGAAGATGTAAGCCGGTTAGAAAATTTGACCCCGATGCAGCGGCAAATTATTGAACAGGCGATGGATTATCGCTACCGAATTTTGCGCCAGCGTTATCTGGGCGTGTCGCCAGAGCGAGCGTATAAAGGGTTAATTCAACGCTTGGGAAATTTGTTCTTAATTCGGAACAAGATTCGTACCTGGATTGCCCTCTCGCGCGATCGCCAGCGTTCAGTCGTGGATGTGCTGGAGGAAGTGATACAGGAATTGCTACAAAACGATCGCTACATGCAGCAGCAGGTAAACTGGATCGCCCAGTGTACTCGTGAGCCGCGCTTGCGGAATGCGCTGCTTTTAACTAGCACCGAAGAGTATTGCCTGCGGCCAATCCGGAACCAGCCCCTACTCTGCTACCGCTTTGTGAATTATCTGCGGCGATCGCAAAAGGGCGGGATGACTCAGGTGCCCGCGGACGACTTTATTCGCCTGGTTTCCCAAGAAGTTGCCCCCGACGATACGGAAGGCGCGGTTAGCTTATTGGATGCGCAGGCGATTACAGAATATCAGGATGCTCAAGCGGCGGAAGAACAGCAAGAATTGCGCCATGCTGTGCAACACCGATTTGAAGCTTATTTGATCGAGAAAAACGTTGATCCTCAAGCCGTAGACTGGTTGCGGCTCTATCTGCAGGGGCAGTCTCAAGAAGCGATCGCCAAAGCTCTTAATCTAAATGTGAAGCAAGTTTACCGATTGCGAGAAAAAGTGAGCTACCACGCCACGCGTGTCTTTGCGTCCAAAACTCATCCTGGCTTGGTTTCGTCCTGGTTGGGCAATGAAGCGAATCGCTGAAATTTCCGATCTACCTCCACAATTTTCCGGGTGCCTAAACGGGGAGTCCGGACTAGCATAGTAGGCAGGATAATCCCCTCTCATCGCCCTGTATGGTGTTTTCTATGGGTGAGCAGTCAGACTTGCAAAGCGAATCAGCACAATCCCCTAGTGGCGGTAAAGCGTCCCCCGAATGGACAAAACAAATCGATGCAGAGCTAGCGTTTCGGTTAGTCGATAGCATTTTGCCGTTTGAAGCCTGTTTGTATCATCAGATCTTGCCTTTGTCTTTGGAGGGGAGTCGCCTCAAACTGGGAATGGTAAATCTGGATGATACAGCGGCGATCGACTACGTCCGCCGAATTTTAGCCTACATGAATTGTTCTTTAGTGCCTCAACCGTTGGCCTCCGACATTCACTACGCGGCTCTGTCGGCGTACTTGAATTATGCCGATCAACAGCGGCAATCGCCTCAACCCGTGGCGCGTCGCATTGCCAAGAAGTTAGCCGAGCAATCATCGAAGCGAAGTCTTGAAGCAAATCGTTCCGCAGACCTACACTCAAATCCCACGCTGGTTGTAGACAGCCCCACTGTACTGCCTGCAATGCCGATCGAGGAAGAGATTGGCGCGCATCCCAACGACCTGACCGTCGCCGAGTTACCGCCAGAACTGCCTACCGATCAGCCAAAACCGCTGCTCATTCACCCTAAATATCTCGCTGATCCGCCCGAAACTTTGATTTATCTACCTCCCGCTCCATTGCTGGAAGAATTGTTGGGGCGAGTTCTGCTGGGTGGAATTGGTCGGCTGCACTTGGAGTGTACCGCTGAACAGGGGCGCATTTTGTGGAGCCAGAATGGGATTTTGCAAGCGATTTTAGAAAATTTACCTTTGACCACCTTTGCGGGCGTGATTCAAGAACTCAAGCTGTTGACTCAGCTTCCCCTGAAGCCGATTCAAAAGCCAAAACAAGTTGAGATCGATCGCACCTATCAAAATCAGCGCTTATTATTTCGGTTGCGTCTGATGCTCAATAAACAGGGGCAGGAAGAAGCCACATTACAGATTTTGCGTGGTGCCGCGTTGCGATTTTATCGGCAGCAGCAAATGGTGGCTGTGGGGCAGGAGGCACTGAGTCTCGCTCAACAACTGCAACAGAAGATGAGTGACGTTTACCGCTATAGCCGTGCCCACGGAGTGGAAATGCCTGCCCACTTGAGTATTTTGCCCGAACTCGATCGCACCCTGAAGCGCATCAGTTACCAACTCAATGATGTCCAAAGCTTGAAGTTTCCAGAGCTGGATGACGAGGGCTAAAAGGCATCCCAACAAAATGGCGGTGAAGTGGCCCAGGCGGTGTCCAGTTGGGCCAGCACCGTGGGATCACCGTCCACTTCAAGTTCCCCTGTCCAGTGCAGTTGTTGCGATCGGCGCAGACCACTGAACATTTCGGTGAGATGATCAACCGATGTTTTGAGCGTGGTTGGGGGTGGCGCGGCGGTTAATTGGGCTGTTCCCGCGGCAAATTCCACTGTAAATTGCTCTGTCCCAAACACTGGATCGGTAATGTGAAACCCAAGTTTGAAGGGGGGAGCGGCTTGAATCGGCCGCTGGACGATCGCTTGCTTGGGATCCACTAAACGCCACATGAACCCGCCGGAAATTAGGCCAAATAGCTCCATAAAGTTGAATTTGAAATGGGGGAGCGTCAAGGCTGGATCGCGGCGTTGTTCCTTAAGCAAGTAGGGAAAAGGGTCATCGGGGTGGGCATTCCAGATGATGGTGGTGATTTGATCCCGTAATGTGCCCAGGAAGCCAACAATTCCTCGGTAAGCCGCCGGTGTTTGGGCAACCCATTCCCGCACAAGCACAGCAAGTTGGTTTTTCTCCGGCTCTAATTTGGCAAACTCTAACACTACATAACCCAGCAGATTTTCGCCGGCTTGATACAGGTAAATCTCCCGGCCAGCTTTGGGCTGGAAAAATTGCTCCCAAGCCCAGGATTCGCGTTGTAGCCAGCCATTTTGCTGTTTCGCGAGGTTGTTATAAAGAACTTTGAGTTGCAGCTCGCGGTGGGGGTGGTAAGCCGTGATGTGCGATCGCTCAGCATACAGCGGTAAACAGCGACTAGACACGCGGTACTGATGGGAAACACCGGCCACAGCCCAACCTAGTTTGCGATAGAAGCTGTGGCGAAATGGATACAGCATCGACAGGGGAATTTCCCGCGATCGCCAGTCTTGCAACGCCTGCGTCAGCATCCACTGAGCGACGCCCTGTGCCCGGCGCTCAACTGCTACCGCCACGCTGTTCACCCCGGCCATGGGAAACTGTGCCCCAGCAAAATACAGGGAAAACTCAAAGTGACGATAACGGGCCACGAGATTGCCTACCTTATCTTCTACCACCCAGCCCTGACGACCCACGGGATTCAAGGGTTGCTCGCCCCACTCTTGCTCCATCTCCGCAAGGGATGTCATGGGGATGAACGCTAAGCGCGATAGGTTGAAGAAGGCAGTGCGATCGCGCTCTTCGGCTGGACGGAAAATGAAATTCGATGGATGTAGCATACTAAACATAGAGATACGTTTTCGCCACTATTGAATCCCAATGCCTTATGGCTAAGCAGAAAATTCTGCAACCGGGCGTGAATTATTCCTTTCGTTCCTATTTTGAGCTTCCCAACGATACGGACGAAATTTTGGCCGAGTTTGGCTACTCGTTTCGCAGAGCGCGTCTGAGCACGCGCGACATCAGTTCTTACACATTGCCTGATGATCTAGAAGTACCCTTGCAGATTCTTCTTGGAATTTTGCGATCGCAGGATTAATTTTGCGAATAATTGGGCGGCTTGCCCGCTTACAAACCCTCTGCCACATGGGAGGACGCAAATTTATAGCAACTTTTGCCATGTTGCTTCGCCTGATACATGGCACCATCCGCCAGTTTAACCAGGGTTTCGGCATCCTGGGCATCATCAGGGAAGAGGCTGATACCAATACTGGTCGTCACTGAAACCGTGTCGCCTTCAAATACAAAGGGTCGAGACAAAGTACTCAAAACTTTCTCAGCGACTCTCGCAGCATCTTGCGCACTGGGAATGGCCGGTAAAATTACTGTAAATTCATCGCCACCTAACCGAGAAACTGTGTCACTCCCGCGTAAACACCCGCTCAGTCGAGCCGCAACGGTTTTTAAGACCAAATCTCCAACATCGTGACCTTTAGAATCATTAATTTCTTTGAACCCATCCAGATCGAGAAATAACACCCCGACTAACTGGTGGCGATCGGCAGCCCACTGAATTGCTTGCTGAAGTTGTTCATAAAATAGCTTGCGATTCGGTAATCCAGTGAGTGAGTCGTGATTGGCGAAGTGATTCAGGCGGCTGGCAGACTTTTGAAGTTCGGCATTGGAGCGGAGCAGTTCTGCAGCGGTGCGTTTCAATTCCTCCTCCATCTGCTTTCGCTGGGTGATATCACGAATGATTCCCACTAAAAACACATTGTCTGCGGCGTCTCTGTGCAGCGATCGCTTCGTTTCCGTGTGATGGGCAACGCCATCGGCATCTGTAAACACCTCTTCATTTTGGTGGGCTTCGCCGCTGGTAAAGACCATCTCGTCATACTGATGAAAGGATGCTGCTTCCTGGGCCGAAAAAACGTCATACCCCGATCGCTCCAACAAGGCTTCTCGCGGTTGGCGGAGTAGATTGGCAAATGCTTCGTTCAGCACGATCCACCGGTGCAGACGGTCTTTCACGTAGATGGGGTCAGGAATCGTGTTGATAATCGTTCCCAAAAACTCTTTTGAACGGCGTAATTCCTCTTCGGAGCGAGCGATGTGGGCTGTAATGACGATCGCGGCTCCGGCCAGGGCGAGAATCGGTGGAATAACGGGAATCCACACGCCTTGAATCAGCAGCAAGAGGCCAATCACTCCGATCGCCAGAGTGGCAGTCACCAATGCCAGCAACGATAGTTTAAATGAGCGTAATTTCCAACTAATCCCAGCTCCCAGGCAGGCCCAAACCAGAATCCAGGTCCATTCAATGGGTTCAGCCCAACTGGTGAGCATCGGTTTTTCGCCCTTGGCCCCACTGATGATCTGGCTAATGATGTTGGCATGGAGTTCCACGCCTGAGATGGGTCGAGGGGCGCTCAACAGATTGCTGCTGTAGGACATGAGGGCAAAGTCATTCGTACTGATGGCGGTATAACCGATTAAAACGATGCGATCGCGAAACACCTGCACCGGAATCTTGCCCCGCATGACATCGGTCATTGCTACCCGTGGAAACGTGTTTGCTGGTCCACGTGGATTCAAAAGAATTTGATAGCCGCCATCGTCGGCATGAACGTAGGCCCCATCGTAAGCGGTGAAACGACGAAAGATAGTAGAGCCTAATTGTAAAAAACCAGTTTGGTCGCTGGCGGTTTCTGGTGTGATTCCCTCCTGCCCCAAGTACATCAACGCCAAGGCCAAGGCAAAACTTTGTCGAGCTTCCTGATTTTCAATACCGGAAAAGTACAACAGCCCGCGTCGCACTTTATCATCGGCATCATGAACAATGTTGTTGAAGCCAATTTGGGCTTTTGGCAGCATCGGCGGCGGTGGAATATTGGGACCTTCTAAATCACCAATATGCTCAATGCCAACTAGGTTGGGCGTAGTTTTAAACAGTTGCCGGAGGGCTTGATGCCCGGGTTCTACCGGCAGATCACGGTAGATGTCCAGGCCGATCGCGCGGGGTTTGGCTTGGGTAATTTGCTGAATGAGTCGAGTCATCGCCGCATCAGGAATGGGAAATTGCCCCACTTCACGTAAATCGGGTTCATCGATGCTGACAATCACAATGCGATCGTCTTTTGCAGGGAGCGGTCGTAAGCGAATAAATTGGTCAAAAGTGGCCAGTTCCCAACTTTGCAGCAATCCGGCCAGACGCATGGCCACGATGCAACTGGTGACCCCCAAAGCCGACAGGGGAACTCGCTGGGGCAGCCAATTAGCCGTCCTCAGAACCTTCCAACCTTGATTGAGGCGATCGCCGAAGTGCATGATGACTTTCAGGGAACAGATACGACTAAAGGGATGTAAATCTACTCGAAAAAGGTTGCTTTGAGCATAACAGCCTGCAACCTGTCACCATATAAGAAGACACACCCATAGGCAGTATGGCTTAATTCTTTTTGATCAGCACAGCGCTATCATGGCCCCCGAATCTTGTCATCATGAAACGTTTTACCCAACTTTTTCAAGCTATTGACTCGACAACGTCTACCAATGAAAAAGTTCGTGCGTTACAGCGCTATTTTCAGGCTGAAGCCCCAGCCAATGCCGTATGGGCGTTGTACCTGCTGCTGGGTAAAACGCGGAAACGGCTGATCACGTCCCGTATTCTGCGAGAGGTATTCCTGCAAGTTTCTGATATCCCAGAATGGTTGTTTGCCGATTGCTATGCCCATGTGGGCGATACGGCGGAAGTGGTTGCCTTATTGCTGGCCGATGGCTTAACGACGACGACCACAGCAGCGGATATTCCTTTACACCAATGGATGGAGGAAATTATTCCTCAGGTGAAAACGGTTGCTTCGGAGGAAGCCCTGAAAGAATTGGTAATCTCCTGGTGGTTTGCGCTCAGCCCGATCGAAGTATTTGTCTTGAACAAAGTATTGACTGGGGCATTTCGAGTGGGCGTGTCCAGCAAGTTGGTGATCAAAGGCTTAGCTGCGGCCTCAGGCATTTCGGAACCCGTATTAGCGCATCGGTTAATGGGAGAGTTTGCCCCAACCGTGGAGTTTTACTTGCAATTGGTGCAGGTTGAGAATGTGGCTCGATCGCCCAGCCAACCCTATCCATTTTTTCTGGCTTCCCAATTAGAAGAAGATCGATTTGCGACAGAAGACTTGGCCAATTGGCAAGCCGAGTGGAAATGGGACGGCATTCGCGCTCAAATTATTCGGCGAAGTGGACAGTTTTTTATCTGGTCGCGGGGCGAAGATTTGATTACGGAGCAGTTCCCTGAACTGGAGCCAGTTTTGATGCAATTGCCGGATGGCTTAGTGTTTGATGGTGAGATTTTGTGCTGGCAAGACGAGCGGCCAATGAATTTCAACGCCTTGCAAAAACGACTTGGCCGCAAAAAACTTACACCCAAAATCTTACAAGAAAATCCTGCTCATTTCATTGCCTACGACTTGTTAGAACATCAAGGTGAGGATATTCGAGAAAAGCCATTGCGCGATCGCCGCCAACTTCTCATTGAAACGTTGCAAAATGTTGATCCGGCGATGATTACCTTATCAAAAATAGTATCATTTGACTCACTCCCGGAGTTACGATCGCGACGAGAACAATCTCGCCAATTGGGGGCGGAAGGACTTGTGATTAAAGCACTGGACAGCCCTTACCTGGTTGGCAGAAAACGCGGCTACTGGTGGAAGTACAAGGTTGATCCAATGACATTGGATGCGGTGCTGATTTATGCCCAAGCAGGGAGTGGGAAACGCGCCAATTTATTTACAGACTACACATTTGCGTTGTGGCATGGTGATGAACTTGTGCCTTTCACGAAAGCCTATTCTGGACTGGATAATCAGGAAATTGATGAACTGGATAAATGGATTCGTAAACACACGATCGAGCGGTTTGGCCCTGTGCGATCGGTAGAGCCGCTACATGTCTTTGAAATCGGATTCGAGGGGATCTCGAAATCGAATCGGCACAAGTCTGGTATTTCGGTTCGATTTCCTCGAATCCTTCGGTGGCGTAAAGATAAACCCACTAAGGAAGCAGACACAATTGAATCAGCAAATCAATTACTAGAATCAACTAAGATCTGATTTTGACTGAATTTTGAAGCTCTTAAAAGTTTAAATAAAATGTGAGAATCATTCGGCACAATTAGCCTCTGGTAGCCAGTCTTCAGCCAGAATCTGATCGATGCGATAAGGGCAAACTTCGGGGAACAAGGAGAGTGGTATCTTGGTTTGCTGCGCAGCCTGACGGCATGCCCGCTGATAGCTTTCTGCGAGTTGTTCTGCCGGATAATTTTGCAGACTGGGACTGTCGGCGATCGTGAGGTCAATCTGAGTTCGGGCATCTGTGATCGAGTCCAACCAACTGTCTGAACGTCGTTGCGGTTGATATTGCCATTTGAGCAGGTGCAGTAGCAACCGCGTAAGTTGACTGGTAATTCCCCTGCGTTCACTTTTACCCAAATCTTCAATCTCCGTAATGAGAGTAGGCACATCAATCTCATGCCAACGCTGCTCCCGTAACAGGTGAGTTGTTTGATTGATCCATCGATTGAAGTCTGTGAGGTGTTGATCAGACATAGTTTGGTTAGGTAAGTATGAAATGGATGGAGGCTTAAATTGTGCTGTTGCAATGCTCCAATCATATGGCTTACTCATGGGGATGGCGATCGGCGAAACCCAAGGTTGCTTTGATGGTGGCAACGATCGCCGCTGGTGAGTCGTTTACTTCAATCACTAACACACCTGTGGGGGGTTCCAGTGCTTCAAATTGACTGTTGAGCAAATCTGCCGACATGAAATGATTTTGGCGGTGTTGCAGGCGCTGGCGAATGAGATCGTAATTACCCTGAAGAAAAATAAACTCAATGTTGGGCAAGTCGCCTTGGAGGGTGTGACGATAGGTTGATTTGAGGGCGGAACAAGCGATCACAGCCGATTGCTTGTTGTGATGGAGCGTGTGCATTAACCGATGCAACGTTTGAAGCCAGGAAAGTCGATCGGCATCGGTTAAGGGAATGCCCTGTTGCATTTTGTCAATGTTGGTGGTCGGGTGGTAGTCGTCCCCGTCGTAAAAGGGCAGGTGCAGGTCGGCAGCAAGCAGTTGACCGATCGTAGTTTTACCAACCCCCGACACACCCATCAACACAATAATCATTGCCAACTCAAAAACGACTACAAACGAGAGAAGGACGTATTTTGAAAATCATACCGATATAAGCTTTTGCAACTTAAGCTAAACCTACTCTGACCGCAGGAGACTGTCCTAAAAATCTCTTAAGAGGCTTGAAAAGAATAAGCTGATAATCCAATCACATCCGTTTTAAGACAAAATAAATCACCCGCATAGTGAGCTTTCTGGATTTCCGGTTGACTTAATCCTACAGAAGCCGTGGTGATGTAAAGATCAGTCAAGTTCGGGCCACCAAACGTGCAATTGGTGGGGCAGGGAACGGGCATGGGAACCCGTAAAACCTCTTTGCCGTCGGGGGCAAACCGGATGACACACCAACCATTCCACATGGCAGACCAAATGTAGCCTTCGGCGTCGATCGTCAGCCCATCTGGAAAAAATGATTCATGGGTTAAGTCAACACACACCCGACGATTGGTGATTTCTCCCGTCTCAAGTTTGTAGTCGTAGACGTAGATTTTTTGAGTGGGCGTATCGGTTAAGTAAAACAAGGTTTGATCTGGACTCCACCCCAGACCATTGGAGATGGTTAACCCAGTTTCCATGATATGTAAAGAGCCATCTGGGTCATAGCGGTATAGGTTGGCGATCGGTTTTTCTTCTTCACTCATGGACCCCACCCAAAAACGTCCGCCGGGATCACATTTGCCATCGTTCAGGCGATATTTAGGATTGTCGGCTTCCAGGGTGAGCAGCGTGGTGACTTTGCCGGTTTGGATGTCTAGATAAGCGATGCGATCGCGCATTCCTAAAATCAAACGCTCCTGATCGACAAGACCCATGCAACCCACTTCTTGGCCAACTTCAAAAATGATGTTGGTGCCGGTAGATGGCTCAAACTGATTCACTCGATGGTTGAAAATATCCACCCAGTACAGCAGTTGGCGATCGGTGTCCCACAAAGTTCCTTCCCCCAAACGGGCACGGGCGTTCAACACATTCACTAAGGGAAACTTTGTGTCCATCTTAAATATTTCCTTTTACGTTGATTGGCTGCTGATTGACTGTACTGCTAGCCTACGCTGACCACGCTTCCCGAAAATCTGCGTACAGCGTTAAACCACCGTCAATATACAACGTTTGCCCAGTGATGTAAGCGGCTTCAGCTGAAGCTAAAAATGCGACGGCTGCGGCCATTTCTTCGGATGTTCCGGCGCGCTGCATAGGAATGTGTTTTTCCACTTCAGCCTGCTTGGCAGCGTCTTCCGTCCAAGCTTGATTGATGGGTGTCACTGTGGCTCCGGGGGCGATGCCATTGACGCGAATGCCAGTATGGGCATATTCCAATGCCAGGGTGCGGGTCATGTTACCCATTGCGCCTTTACTCATGGAGTAACTCACATATTGAGGCCGCGGGATGATTTCATGCACGCTGGAAATGTTGATGATGACACCGGGACTGGATTGCGCCAAAAACTGTTTGATGGCTTCACGGGCTGAGAGATATGCTCCCCGCAGGTTCACGTTGAGGACGCGATCGAGTTGTTCGGCGGTCACTTCGTGAGAGGGCTGCTCAACTTGAATGCCAGCATTGTTGACCAAAATATCCAGTCGCCCAAACCTTTCCACCGTCGCTTGAAATAGTTTCAGGATGTCGGCTTCCTGCGCCACATCGCCCTGTACAGTCAAAGTTTCTACGCCACATTCTTTGGAAGCCAAGTCACACGCTTTGGATAGCGCTTGGGCTTCGGTCTCTTCTGCGCCGGCCAGGTCTTTCCGGTAATTAATCACAATGTTGCACCCTTCCCGCGCCAACCGCACCGCGATCGCCTGCCCAATCCCTGAACTTGCACCAGTAATCAGTGCAACCTTGCCATTCAGTCCTTCCATCTTTTTGCCCTATTACGACAGTTCAAAGCCTGCAATCAAACTACGTCAAAAGCATACCTGTATTCAAAGAGCTACGACTGATTCTGATGACAGATTCTGGTTCCCGCGAGCTGCTATTGCCAGCTTGAAATGACCCAATGCGCCCCTGTAACCAGGTAAAACAATCCCACCAACAGCAGCATGATACTGGCGACCCGCCCGATCGCTTCAGCATGTTTCAACAAGCCCCGGGTTTGCTTGGCCAAGCCCGTAAACAGACTCGCCAGAAAGATAATCATCGTGTAGCCCAGGGCATAGCTCAGCATAACGAGCGTGCTTTGCAGTTGGGAGCCGGTCGCACTTCCAGCCGCAAGGACGGAAACCATGATAGGGCTGGTGCAGGGTGAACTCACTAACGCAAAGGTTAACCCAACGATAAACGGCTCAAGCGTGTAAGCTCGCAGCTTGGCTCCAGCAGATGGGGGGATTTGGGCGCGATCGGGGGCAAATGGTTGCAACCAGCGATTAGAAGGGAGCGGCAGGGTAACGAGGCCAGCCAGCGACAAGCCCATCAACACGATGAGCGCTCCCACCAAGACGTGAAAGTAGCCGCGAAATTGCACAAACACGAAGCCTGCGAAGGCCGAGAATAGTCCCAGTAGGCTTAACACAGCGATGACTCCCAGCACGAAGGCACTGGCTTTTAGGAAGGCTTCGCGGCGGGAATTGATTGCACGAGTGCCAATGTAACTCAGGTTCACGGGTAACAACGACAGAATGCACGGGGAGATGCTGGCTGCCAAGCCCCCCAGAAACGCGAAGCCAATTAGCAGGGCCGGGTTTTGAGTGGATTGTTGGCTAAACCAGCGATCGAAGGCATCTCCCGTCGCAAACGCGAGGTCTTGCATTGAGCGATAAATTTGGCTTTGGAGAAACCATTGCACCCCCCAAACGGCAAGCATGGAGCCAACACTCAACATCAGCAACAGGCGCAATTTGCGGTGTAACCGGGGCATCTTTCCAGAAGAGGACTTCACTTGGCTCATGATGGTCTGCGTTATGGGTTAAACTCTCGCGATCCCTGATAATTGGATATCGTGGCTAGATCATCCAACGATCGCAAGCCTTCGTAAAGTTGACCGTTGATTTCCCAGGTCGGAAAACTGCTGACCTTCGCCTGCGTGCAAAGCTGCGGTTGGGCCTTGTCGCCTTGGGGGTCGCACTCAATCACCTGAACTTTGGTAATCGCGTCGCCAAACATTTGCTCCTGCCGCTCACAGTAAGGGCACCAGTAGGTTCCGTACATTTTCGCGCCCGTTTGAGTTAGGTGTTCGGCCAATGCTGTGGTGGCTGGAGGCGTGTTGGAACCGGTGATTGCGGGGATTTGCGCACAGCCCGCGATCGTCACAAGTGCCGTCACACCCCCCCAAACCATGGGAGACCGATGCCTGAACCACCGATGCCTGAACCACCGATGCCTGAACCACCGAAATGGAGAAGATGAAAATGCCATGATGCCCACAACGCGCTAAAGAAATGGTAAGCCACTGCAAGGTGCAAGCTTGCTTACACTATACAAAATTCGTTGAGCCATCTCTGCCGCTCTGCAATACCATACAGGCTGTGAACCTGGAAGGCGGATGGATAAGTTTGCGCTGTTAGTGGGAGTCAGTCAATGTGCGACGACGGAGTTACCAACCTTACGTCGAGCGCGGACCAATGGTGAAGTGCTGAAGCGATCGCTGCAAGCCACCAACGCTGGCTTTGAGGTGCAAACGCTATATGACTTACCCCAACTGGACATGGCCACGGCGATCGAGCAATTTTTTCGCCACCGCGACGGCGACGACCAGATTTTCTTTTTGTTTTCGGGTTACGTGTTCAAGGATGTGGATGAGGAGCTTTATCTTGCCACTCCCACCACCACGATCGACGACTGGGGGCAACTGGTGCGGGCCAAAACAATCCCCATGCGGTTTTTGATCAACATCATGGATGCCAGTCCGGCATGGCGGCAAGTCATCATTTTTGATGCCTGTTTTCGGTTGACTCAAGGGATTGCCCCTGATGAACCAGAAATTTTGATGGAGGAATGGTTCAACGAAATGATGGGCGATCGGCGCGTGATTCTCACCGCCTCCACCTATACCCAGCACGAACCTGAACCGGAAAGCCTGGATGCTTGGAGTTACACACGGTACATCGCGGAAGGAGCCGCAACCGGAGCCGCAGATACAGACTTTGATGGCAGTCTCACTGTTAAAGAATTACACTTCTACGCCCAACGCAAGCTACGGATTGCCGCCCCCAGCCAGCGCCCTCAATTTTATGGGTCAGAAGCAACGGCGAATCAAATGCTGTTGCAGGTGCCGTGTAATACGCCCGCTGTGCAATATCGCCAATTTTTGGAAAAACTCACCGAAACGAGTGAAATTGATCTGAACGAGTTTCGGATTCTTACCGGACGCAATCGCTTGAATGCGTTTCGCCAACATCTGGGCATATCTCAAATCGAGGCGGCTGAGATAGAGTTTGAAGTATTACGCCCGTTTCACGAACATCAACAACGCAAACAACTCTTTCAGGAATATCTCGCACAGTTGACCGAGGAAGGCTATGAACCCTAACGAACGGCTCGTATCTAAACTGCGGCAGAAACAAAAGGAACTAGGGCTAACCGACGACGATACTGGGTTGCAAGAGTCACCCACTCTCATGCATGCGAATGCCCCACGGCAGGAAGATTTGGAATTTTACGAGCAGATGTTTGGGGAAATGGCGCAGCGGCAGTACCCCTTGCATGAAAGCGATCGCCGCGAGTTGGAATATTTTCAGCAGGTGTTTCACCTCAGCGATGACGACGTGTTTGACATTGAACAGCGAGTCTTGGGTGATATCGGGATGCCACCCGTATACGACGACATGGACTTCCAGCCATCTCCGGCTTTCCCCCCGGCCTCACCGTTAGGGGCAACTGCGCCCCCGCAGGACTACTACTCCGGCGAGGGATCAACCACGCCAACACAACGGAATCGACCTGCTTCTGCCAATCGCGCGGCGGTGCAAAATGCGGCCATGCAAAACATCATGTCGCGTATGGGCAAACAACCAGTAGACCCAGCCGCGGCCCAATTTGATCCTGGGTTGATGCGATCGCAGCCTGACCCAGCCGATTGGTATCCAGCTGAACCGCAATTCCCCGGCGATATAGCTCAGTCGCCGTCCGCTGACAATCCTGAGATGACTGCGGCTGAAACTCCAGTTACATCTGCTGAATCTGCGGCTTCGGCGAGTCCCGTGACTGAGGTTAGTTCAGTTGCAACGCCGCCAACAGCCGCCAAAGCTGAAACGGTCGTGCAGGCAGCACCAGAACCACCGCCACCGCCCAAACGCCGTCGGTTCCTGGAACGGCGGGTGCTGTTGCTATTCGCCTTTCTGTCACTGTTCTTGTTGACCGCAGGATTGGTTGCCTGGGCCATGTTGCGATTATATGCATTGCCCACACCGACTGCTGACCCGCAACAAGCCAAGCAACTGGTGGCGCAAGGTGCCCAAAAGACGCAAAAAGGCGAGTTGCAAGCGGCACTTCAGGATCTTGATCGAGCGATTCAACTCAACCCCAATGACGCCAACGCCTACATTAATCGGGGGTATGCCCGCCATCGAAGTGGGAATTTGGGTGGAGCCGTCGATGACTACCGTCGCGCGATCGAGCTAAATCCCAACTCGGCCCAGGCGCACAGCAACTTAAGCCATGTCCGGTTTGATCAGCGAAACTATGCCGAAGCTGCCAAAGAGGCGACGCGGGCGATCGAACTCAAGAATGATCTTCCCGAAGCTCGGGTGAATTTGGGCAATGCTCTGTTTGCCCAGGGTGAACTCGATCGCGCCTCGCAAGAATTTCAAGCCGCGCTAGATCTACCTGCCTCGAACCCAACCAAAGCCAGAGCGCACAACAACCGCGGCAACATCTTTCTGGCTCGTGACCAAATTCAAGATGCAGGGCAGCAATATGATCAGGCGCTCAGTCTTGACCCGACCTATGCCGATGCTTTTTTCAATCGGGCGATCGCCCATGAGCGCAACCAAAATTTCCAGGCCGCCCTCCAGGATTTCACCGACGCGGCTAAGCTGTATCGCTCGCAAGGGAACGATCGGCGGGGCCGCGAAGCACAAGCCAAAGCCGACCAGATGCAACAAGCGCTTGGCACCACGCCCCCGCCGCCAACTTCGCCTAATTCCAATCAGCAAGAAATTTGAAGTCGGTGAACGGGCGGTCGGGGGCAGACAGCAGGTAGAGGCGGCAAGAAGGCAGCTTACCCGACCTCAGGCCGATCTCTGGACGATCGTCTCAACCATGCGGCGGCGGGCTTTTGGATCAATTCCCACTAGGCGAATATAATCCTTAGGATGCTCCGTCAGGCAAGCCTCTAATGCCTGCATGGCGGCGGCTCCGTCTCCTTCGTAACTGCCAAAGGAAGTCCAGGCACCCGTCCGAAAGCGACGACCATCCACAAACTCAATCCCTAGGCGGTAGCCCTGCCCCAAAATCCGATTCACTTCTGTGGCCATGTCGGGGGAAAGGCGAGTGGCAGAGGGTTGACCCGCATAGGAAGACGATGCCGGAGTGGGAGCGGGCGGCGTGGCGGCGTGGCCATTGCCGTCAGGGGTCTGAACGGCGGTAGGGGGGGGCGCGTAGGCGCGAAAAAAGTGACTGGCGGAATGAACAGGTTCAGCTTTGAAATCCGTTTCACCCAGACGCCGGTTGTAGAGGAATTTGTTGTATTCCTGAGCCAGGGTGCTGTCTTGCACCCGCTTTTGCTCCTGCACCATTTCGTTGCCGACTTCAATCAGGTGTGGCAGGCTAAAGTCTGGTTTTTTGAATTCGGGCGGAGCCTCTTTGCTGTTCACAACTCGCTGGGAGATGCGATCGATCCCCACACTTTGAATCAACTGCCGCACCTGCTCATCATACAGCCGCGATCGTAAGGCCCCATAAAAGTCGATCGCTTGCTCTGGAAAGGTGTCTACCAGGGTTTCAATATCAGTATGAGTCATCTGATCGACCTGAAAGATGCCAGCAACGATACCGATGCGATCGGCTCGATTCGGTTCCCAGAAAAACTTCTCCATCCGCCCATCGCGCACCAGGGGCTGGTATAGCGTTGCAAAATCGTTGCCCGTCACCACAATGGGGATGCGCTGGATCGGTTGATCGTCATAACTACCAGGAAGTTGAACATTCGTTGGATTATCGGCAATATTCATCAACGTGCCATTGACCAACTGCGTATTCACGGTGTACTGCGTGTATTGGTCAACCCGTCCAGCACCAGCGTCAATGTCGTTAATCATCAACACCGCCATCTTGCCGTTAACCCGCACCATTTCAGCCGCTTCCCGGTAACGCAGGCGAATCAGCCGCGCCGGATCACCCGCATCTGGGCTTTCCAACTCTCCCGCCGACATATGCACCACGTTGATGCCCATCCGTTCAAATGCCAGCTCACACTGAAATGATTTCCCTTCACCTTTGCGCCCGTGAACGCCCAAAATCAGCGGGACTTTGACGTTTGGTAAGGTGAGGTAATTTTTGGTGATGTGAACAGAAATCTTGTCTAAAAACCGTGGCGAGATGTAAAAACTCATAAGCTCCAGCGACGCTCCAGCTTTTATTATCAAGCAATCCTGGTCATCGAACTGTCTTCCTCCAGTTTCAGTTCGCCCACAATTCAAGTTGTTTGCAGCCGATCGCCGAGCCAGGACGCTAGGCTAAAGGGGCAAGCCTAATTCTCGTTTTGTAACTGATTGAGGGACGTGTGAAGAAATCTCCAGCATGGCATCAGCATGTCGGACATCAACGCGATTGGGTCTGGCGAGGCTGGCGCACTCGCTACACCTACGTGCGATCGGCAACTGATGAGCAACCGCCACTGATGTTACTTCACGGGTTTGGAGCCTCGATCGGTCATTGGCGGCAAAACTTACCCACGTTGGGACAGCACCATACGGTCTATGCGTTGGACTTGTTGGGCTTTGGGGCCTCCGAGAAGGTGACGGCCCCCTATGGCGTGGAATTTTGGGTGGAGCAGGTCTATGAGTTTTGGCAAACCTTCATCCAGCAGCCGGTGATTTTGGTGGGGAATTCGATCGGGTCTTTGGTTTGTTTAGCTGCCGCGGCCCAATATCCCGACATGGTGTGTGGTGTCGTTATGCTCAATTTGCCCGACTCCTCTGTGCTAGAAAGCCCGCCATGGCTGGCAAACACCCTTTCACTCGTGAAACCTGTTACGCAACCGCTGTTGACGACGGTGAAGTGGGTTTTTACCTTGCCGCCCATTTTCAACACCCTTTTTTGGGTCATTCGTCAGCCGCGCGTGTTGAAGCTCTGGGCCACCCAAGCCTACGCTACGCCAGCCGCCATTACGGACGAACTCATCGAAATTTTTATGAGTCCGGCTTATGAGCGCGGTGCAGCTAGAACTCTGCGATCGATGGTGAAGGGCAAAACCCAGCCCAAAGAAAACCCGATCGATTACACAGCCAAAACCGTCTTACCCCAACTCACCGTTCCCATGTTGCTGTTTTGGGGCTTGCAAGACAAAATGGTGCCCCCTTCGCTGGCGCGGCTATTTCCCAAGTACAACTCCAACCTGAAATTGATTGAAATTGAAAACGCAGGGCATTGTCCCCATGATGAACAGCCAGAATTTGTGAATCAGGAAATTTTGAACTGGATTCGAACGTGTGACCATTAAAAAGCCTCCCGAGATTAGGAGGCGATCAATACTTAACAAAACTCAAAACTGAGACTAGCTCTTGGAGATAAAGTCCTGGCCTTGCTTCAGAGCTTGTTGACCAATGTTCTTAAATACCCAACCCAGAGCCAATGCAAGTGGTAGCAATACGATGAGTAAACGCCAATCCATAATAAGTTCCCCTCCAGATGAATAATAAAGATTTTTGAATCTTTCTCATATTTACTTTGTATCGCAAGTTCGTCAGTTTTCCTAGTCTTTTTTGTGCCCAAACCTGTTGTTTCGCGGCGGTTTTGCTTAAAGTTTTGTAAAGCCTGGCTCGCTGCTCCTGTTGGCATGAACTAGGGCCAACTTCTCATAATTCTGGGCGTGTTCAATCAAGTGTGCGACTTCCACCTCTGATAGTTCCCGCATCACTTTTCCCGGAACTCCAACCACCAGCGATCGCGGTGGCACATCTTTCGTGACAACCGCGCCCGCGCCAATGATGCTACCTGCCCCCACGCGCACCCCGTCGAGGACGATCGCCCCAATCCCGATCAAGCTGCCGCGCTCAATGTGGGCGCTGTGAACCACGGCCCGATGGCCAACGGTGACGTAATCTTCCAAAACAGTCGGTTTGCCTGGATCGCCATGTAAAACGGCTCCGTCTTGAATATTGGTGCATTCGCCAATCACGATTTTTTCCACATCGGCACGAACTACAGCCCCGTACCAGATGGACGCACCACGGGCGATCGTCACAGTGCCAACAAGCGTGGCATTAGCCGCTACAAAGGCGGCCAGAGAAATGTCGGGAGGCGGCCAGGATGTCGGGAACTTGCTTGAAGAGTGGCTAAAATCATTCACAAGACTGCTCATCAAATCTGGAAGTATGGATAGAATTGCCAGGAGTAAGTCCTCCCCCGATATAATAGACCCACTGGCACTGATGCAGAGAGAACAGGCAAATTCGCCATCAATGACTAACCCCGCCTTGCAGTACCCAATTTTTGGCCCGGAGATTCAGTGCCCTCACTGTCGTCAAACGATTCCGGCTCTCACTTTGACAGATACTTACCTCTGTCAGCGTCATGGTGCCTTTGAAGCGAACCCGAAAACGGGGGAACTAATTCATCTCCAATCGGGGCGGCACTGGAAGCGCTGGAATGATGAGTGGTATCGTCAGCACACTCACCCCGATGGCATTCGATTTGAAATCCACGAAGCCCTCGATCGCCTCTATACCCAGGGCTATCGTGCCACCCGCGTCATCATCGCCGAACGCTACAAAGAACTGATCAGCACTTACCTGGAACGCAGCACTCCCTGGCGTGGCCAAACCGACGCACCCAAACCCCGCCTTTACGGTCTTCCAGTCGAATTCAGTCCCACCCCGGAAGAGGAACCCTGCTGGGAAGTGATCAACTTCGACCTGGAAAAAGAACCCGGTGCCCCCGTCCGCTATCCCTACTTCCGTCTGTTTGAATAACAGATTTGAATAATAGATTTGAATAATAGATTTGAGCGGCAGTTCCGTCGGCTGGGTTGAAGCATGAAACCCAATATCTAAATTACGTTAGAGCGTTAGAAATGTTGGGTTTCGCTAGTGCCAATGGTTGGTGCAGAAAAAGTATGAGGCTCAATCCAATTCATAAAATTGGCGATCGTGCTAAATCGAAGCCTGAGATGGCGTAAATTCGTTGGTGGCATTGTTTTACATTTACCTCGACACAATCCCCTGTATCTTCAAAGAACCGTTGGCAGAAACAACAACAATGCTGTACCGTTAAGAGTCGAATTCGTCCTATTGTGGGGTCAAGATAAAGTTAAATGGATACGAAATTAGAGATAGGTTTGGAGCTAAATCGATTCGATTTAGAACAATGCCGAAAAGAACACTTGTTTGCATTACCGGATAGAGTGAATCAATGGATAACGATAAATATATTGAAAGAAAAAGAGGGGAAAAATATATTTATCATTTACGTGATGGTCAATGTTTTTCTAACAACTATACCTCTCGCGATTAGTTTATATCTTTTAGAAGAAAGATTACCTGACATCATCCTATCTTTTTTAGGATTAGGCTATTTGCTTTTCAATATCTTGATCCATGCGAGATCGTTTATCCTCGCGCTTCATTACTCTACCCATACACCAATATTCAACCGAAAATGGAAATTTCTAAATCATATCAATACCACAATTTTATGTAATTTCTTTGGCATCCCGGTCTGGACTTACTACGCTCATCACATCGCCATGCATCATTGTGAAAATAATGTCATGCCCCATGATGTAAGTTCGACTATGCCTTATCAACGAGACTCTAAGCTTGAACATCTGAAATATATGCTGAGGTATGTGTTTTTGATATGGGGTGAGCTTCCCTATCATTTGATTCAGCAAAAACGACACAAAGTTGCTCATCGCTGTTTAATGGGTGCAATAACCTTTTTTATCAGCGTCTTCTACCTCTTTCAATTCCGCCCGATCGCAACCTTATTTGTATTTATCTTACCAACTATCATCCTGTCATTTGCGCTCATGGAAGGGAACTGGAAACAGCATATTTTTGTTGATCCAGATGATCCTGAGAATGTCTATCGATCAAGTTATGCCTGTATTAATACCTCAACAAACGCCCTCAATTTCAATGATGGCTATCATGTTGAACATCATAAAAATCCTGCGATGCCGTGGCATCAGCTACCAACATATTTTCAGAGCCAGATTAAGCACTATATTGAACAAGATGGATTCATCTTTACAAATATTGGGTCAGGTCAGGTCGGGCGCTTAGTCTTAAATGGACAACTCGAACAATTAGCCGAACATTACGTGAATGTGGGGCAAAAAAAGAGAAACAAAGAAGAGTTAGTGAAAGAATTTAAAAGACGTTTGCAACCAATTACTTCCATGCCTGGAAAAAACACGTAAACTCAGGCTCGGCTTTTGAGTAGTTGACCCGCATCATAAACTTCTCGACCAAAGCTACAGAAGAATTTGGGGTGATTGAACGGTTACTGTCATAAAGTCGTGTAGGTTGGGTTTCATCCTTCAACCCAACACCCGCTGTAATTTTATGAAATGGTCAGCAGCCTATCTTCAACGCTTTGGGGTAACTGAACGGGATAAAAACGATCGATTGAAAAAGGATAGTCCTCACCGCTTTCGTCAATGATGCGAATCAGCCCATGCGCAGTTGCTTTGCGCTAGAACAATTCGCACCTTAACTTTGAGAAGATTCAGCCTCTATCTGCTGTTGAAGTTTTCCAACTTCCTCGATCGACATACCTGTAGAAGACGCAATAAGGTTAATATCTACTCCTCCTCGTAGAAGATTGAGTACAATCTCCCGTGTCTTTTCATCTTGAATTGAACGGTAGATTACAGATTCCTGCATAATGTTCCTTCGCACTAATCAATAAATTACGTTCTCATCTAATCGTAGCCCAGCCATGATTGCTGAAGCAGCCATCAAATTTGCTTGTGTCGCGGGTTTTTCTATTTGCTCCACAATTTGGATTGCTTGCCGCAACATCTCTGATGGATTTTCACTTTGTCCCAGCGTTGCAAAAGGTAACAGCCCAGGATACTGAAGAAACAGTGAAGCTGGCTGTTCCCACAATCGAACAGCTTGAAAATCATGATGAGTGTTTTCCAATGTAAAGCGAGTTTGATAGGCAAGTTCAGAAGTAGTGAATTTCAGATAAATGACTACTTGACGCATAAGCTTATTCTGATAACGTCGATGCCCCCGAACACGATAATCTAACATCCGAAACGGAATATTTTGTTTCGGAAGTGTTTGAAACTCCAAATGGAGAATAGATTCATCGGACTGTAGCAAAATCATCGCATCTGCTCTGATTGGTTCAAGGGAAAGTTCAGAGGGTTTGAGTTCTGTCAGAGCAACGGGTTCTCCCAATAGCCAACTAGCAAAGTCAGCAGAGAAATTTTCGGCAAGAAATCGGCAGGTGTCATCGTACATGGAAGGATTCTACTCCGTCCGGAAATTGTTGGACAGGCTTGTAGTGTAGGCTGTTGGGTTCGTGGGTTCTGGAGGTTGGGATGAAAAGAATCGTCTGGACGATCGCGATTATTCTAGGAGCCGCGATCGGGGTTCCTTTTTACTTCTGGCAGCAGGCAACCGCAACCCCTGATTGGTATAACGATCGGGCAAGCATGAGCCTGAATGATCCGGCTGCGGTACAACAAGCGAGAGCCATGGTTGCGGCAAAGATTGCCAGCGCCCAACCTCAACCCGATGGCACCCACGAAGTTTATTTGACGGCAGCAGACGTGAATGCGATCGCGGTGACAGAAATCAACAACCTGGCAAACCGCACCCAGTTGACGGATGCAGTTGAGTCTGTGAATTCGACGATTCAAAAGGGGCGGATCGAAAGTGGTGCGGTGATTAACTTGGCCAATGTGCCGATCGAGGATCTGCGTCCGGCGGAACGCGAGATTGTCTCTTTAGTGCGCGAAACCTTTCCGGGTTTGGTGAATCGCGAAATTTATGTAGGCGTGGAAGGACAGCCCACGATTCAGAACGGACAATTGCAATTTGACCAGAGCTTACGCATCAAAATTGGTAATCTCAGCTTGACGGCTGCCGATGTTGCCCAGCGGCTAGGCATTTCAGAAGCAACCCTCTGGCAAGTGTTGAACCAAGAACTGGGCGCATTGCAAATTGAAGAGGTGCAAGTCTCAGATGATCAACTCCGGCTGCGGGGAACGATGTGATTGACTGAGAGTTTAGTCTTTGAATGCTTGCGGTTGTTGGAAGCGGTGGATGTCTTGAATCGTTTGCACCCAACCGGCGGCGAGGGACTCTAGAATGCGATCGCCCTTCTCCTGACTCGCAGTTGTCGGATCACCCAACACGCCACTGCGACTGAGGTCGCGAGTCGTCCAGGCAAAGGGCAAACTGCCTTCCATACTCAGCAAACTGTTTTCGGGCAAGCCGTGGGGATATTCCGCCACTGCCTGATCTAGCTTTACCTGCTCTGGCAAAATCGACAGCAGCAGACTGGTTTCTGCATCGCCAGCATGGATGCCCAATTCCAATTCTTTCTCGGTTAGTAACTCCCCTGCGACGTTAGGGACTCGCCACACGAATAGGGGAAACACGAGGAAATCTTCATGCTGCTGGTGCAAATCTCGCGCCACAATTTCCATCACTTGCGGTTGTCCACCATGAGCATTGAGCAGCACCCATTTGCGAAATCCGGCTCGATATAAACTCTCTCCCACTTCCATGAGTAGGGCGATCAAGGTTTGAGCCGTCAACGTAATTGTGCCGGGAAAGTGCCAGTGTTCGTTGGATTTGCCGTAGTACAGGGTCGGCATCGCGTAAGCGGGAATGGTGCTATCCAGGTTGTAGAGTGCTTTGCCCACAACAGCTTGGGCGATCGCCGAGTCAACTGCGAGGGGCAAATGCGGTCCATGCTGCTCGATCGCCCCGATCGGTTGAATCATCACCACATTGTCTTTGTCCGGCAGATCCCGAATTTGGGTCCAGGTGAGATAGGGGAAGTAGCGATCAGGTGGAATAAAGCCGTGCATCATCGGAGGACTTGGGAATGGGGGAGTTAGGGATAGCGATCGTTGTCATCATAAATAAAATCCCAGCCCAAATGCCAAACCCGTACAGGATTCTCGTAAGATGATTGAGCGAGATTTTCAGCGGGAGCTTAAGCACGATGGATGCATTGCCAGCGGAGTTGCAACGACTAAAGGGAAAAGTAGCTGTCGTCACGGGGGCATCGCGGGGCATTGGGCGAGCAACGGCACTGGCACTGGCAACGGAAGGGGCGGATGTGGTCGTGAACTATGCCAGCTCCAAAGATGCCGCAGCACAAGTAGTGGCTGACATTACGGCAATGGGCAGTCAGGCGATCGCGCTCCCAGGAGATGTGTCCAAAGCCGATCAGGTGGATGCGCTAATCAATACTGTGATGGAAAAATGGGGACACATTGATGTGCTGGTAAACAATGCTGGCATTACCCGCGATACCTTACTGCTACGGATGAAGCCAGAAGAGTGGCAAGCAGTGATTGACCTCAACCTGACGGGTGTTTTTCTGTGTACCAAAGCCGTCAGCAAAATCATGCTGAAACAAAAATCAGGTCGCATCGTTAACATCACCTCGGTTGCCGGACAAATGGGCAACCCTGGACAAGCCAACTACAGCGCTGCCAAAGCTGGCGTAATTGGGTTCACCAAAACCGTTGCCAAAGAACTGGCACCCCGTGGCATCACGGTCAATGCCGTTGCCCCCGGATTCATCGCTACAGATATGACCGCCGATCTGAAGTCAGATGAAATTCTCAAATTCATTCCTTTAGGACGTTATGGAGAACCCGAGGAAATTGCTGGGATGATTCGCTTTCTCGCCGCCGATCCTGCTGCGGCTTACATCACAGGGCAAGTCATGAATGTGGATGGCGGTATGGTGATGGCCTGAGGGCGGTACAAACTGGACTGGGCCAGTGATCAACTCGAAATTCACATTCTCAAAGATGGGAGCCGAATTTTTACTGGTTATCGAGGCCAGATGGTTACTGAGTGTTAAGAACTCTTATGATGAGGTTAACTCCAACCATCCGTGCCCATGTTGAGCCGAATCAAAGATCTCGCTGCTAACCTTGCACCGCGCTTAGTCGAAATTCGTCGCCACCTCCACAGTCACCCAGAATTGAGCGGGCAGGAGTATCAAACGGCAGTCTATGTGGCGGGGGTTTTGTCTACTTGTGGGCTACAGGTTAAGGAGAATGTGGGCAAAGTCGGCGTGGTGGGTGAGTTGCCAGGGCAAGGCGATGACCCGCGGATGCTGGCCATTCGGACGGATATGGATGCCTTGCCAATTCAAGAACGGACGGGGTTAGAATTTGCCTCGCGCCAACCGGGAATTATGCATGCTTGCGGTCACGATGTGCATACAACGGTGGGGTTGGGTACGGCAATGGTGTTGTCGCAGTTAGGGGAAGAGTTGCCAGGCCGGGTGAGATTTTTGTTTCAACCGGCGGAGGAGGTTGCGCAAGGAGCCGGTTGGATGGTGAAAGATGGCGCAATGGAGGGGGTATCCAGTATTTTGTCTGTGCATGTGTTTCCCTCGATTCCCGCCGGGGTTGTGGGTATCCGCTATGGAGCGTTGACGGCGGCGGCGGATGATCTGGAAATTCGAATTATGGGGGAGTCGGGGCATGGAGCGCGACCTCACGAGGCGATCGACGCAATTTGGATCGCCGCCCAGGTGATTACCACCTTGCAACAAGCCATTAGCCGCACTCAAAATCCGTTACACCCGGTGGTGTTGACGATCGGGCAAATTAGTGGTGGCCGCGCGCCGAATGTGATTGCTGATCAGGTGCGGTTACAGGGAACGGTGCGATCGCTGCATCCTGAAACTAGCCGTAAATTGCCCGAATGGATTGAATCAATTGTGGCAGGTGTCTGCCAAATCTACGGCGCTCGCTATGAAATTAACTACCGGCGGGGGGTTCCTGCCGTGCAAAACGACATTACCCTGACCCAATTAGTCGAAAGTGCGGCGGAAGAAGCCTGGGGCCGCGATGGCATTCAAATCATCCAGGAACCATCGCTGGGCGCAGAAGACTTTTCAGTGTATCTCCAATATGCGCCGGGTAGCATGTTTCGGTTGGGTGTGGGTTTCCGCGATCGCCGGAATTTCTCCTTACACCATCCCCAATTCGAGGTCGATGAAACCGCAATCACCACTGGAGTGGTAACGCTCGCCTATGCTGCCTACAAATACTGGCATCAATCTCAACCGCTGCTGAGAGCCGCAAATTCTAAAATAGAGTAGCGCTTTCTTGCGCGTGGTGACTCTGGCCTGGGTGGTTTTTGCGTAGAGGTTGACTGAATCAACTTGAGGCAAAAGAAGAAGATTGGTGACTAAGGTTAGTTGAAATTACGGAATTTTCAAGTTTTTTCTGCCCTTAGAATGTATTAACTAAGCAAATTTAGGGAATCTTGAAAGAGTGGCATCTATCAGCAATCTTGCGTATAGCCTTTCGAGCGTTTAGTAAGTTCCGTGGATCGTTTCAAACCCTTAGCCTTTAAACCGTAAGCTGTGTTCCCCTGTGAGAGACTTTGTCAGTGAACCCAACCACTCTGGCAGCTTTTAGTGCAAATACCAAAAAATTCGTAATCCTTAAAAAGCAGTATCACTAATGGAATCAATGAGTTCGGGCAACCGTGATTGGGAGAAAATAGCACTTCAAACGGGCGATCGCGGCTTTCGTTCACTGATTGAAAATGCCACCGATATTATTGTGGTGCTGGACGAGAACGGCCTTTTTCAGTATTGCAGCCCCTCGGCTGAGCGAGTTTTGGGCTACCGCTTAGAAGATGTCGTGGGCCGCCTGACCTCAGAACTGGTTCATCCGGATGATTTGTTTACAGTGATGACAGTGTTGCGAAACTCGCTTCAGCGTCCCGGTATTAGCCAACCGGCGATCGAGTACCGAGTCCGGCATCGGAGTGGATGTTGGCGCTCGTTTGAAGCCGTTGCCACCAATCTTCTCAACGATCCGGCCATTCAAGGAGTTGTGGTCAACTGTCACGACATCACCGATCGGAAGCAGGTGGAAGAGGCGTTACGCTCAGCGAATCGGCAGATTGGCAATATTCTCGAAAGCATTGCGGATGCCTTCATTTCGATCGATCGAGATTGGCGATTTACCTATCTCAACCACCGGGCATCTCAGTTGTTCAAGGTGACGGCTGAGCAAGTGTTGCAGCAAAACTTTTGGGATGTGGTGCCAGATTTAGTTAGTACCTTATTTGAAACCGAAAGTCGGCGGGCGATCGACATGCAAACTCTGATCACATTTGAAGAATTTTACCCCTTCCTCAAATCCTGGTTTGAAGTTCGCATTTTCCCCTCAGCAGACGGACTCTCGATTTTCTTTGTTGATGTGGCCGAACGACGACAGTCCCAGGCAGAGTTACTGGAAATGAGTACAGCGCTGGGCAATGCGGTGGAAGGAATTGCGCGCCTGGACCCAGACGGGCATTATATTGCCTTAAATCGGGCCTATGCCGAATCTTTGGGTTACGAGCAGACGGGGATGATTGGCATGTCTTGGGCACAAACTATCCATCCTGACGATCGCCGCACCGTCGAAACGGCCTATCGGCAGATGATGGTGGAAGGCAAAGCTGAGGCGGAAGTGCGAGCCGTGCGTAAGGATGGTTCCACGTTTTTCAAAGAAATTGTGATGGTCGCTGCCTATGATTGGTATGACCAATTCATTGGCCATCATTGCTTCACCCGAGACATTTCAGAACGGAAGTTGGCAGAAACCGCCCTCCGCCAACAGGCTGAACGGGAGCGGTTAATGGCAGGCTTAGCCAGACTTTCCGCCGGAATTGCCCACCGCATCCGGCAATCGCTCAATTTGGACGAAATTTTGAACACGACTGTTTCAGAGGTCCGGCAATTTCTGAAGGCCGATCGCGTAGTCATTTATCGTTGCGAACACGATATTCTGCGGGTTGTCGCTGCCGAATCGGTAGACCCTACTTACCCTTCCATCATGGGTTTGCAGGTGCAGGACGAATCATTCAACCAGCGCTATACCTTCTACCGGCATGGCCAAAATCTGGTTGTGGATGATTTGCAACAACTCCAGGGCACGATGGCGTTTCAAGAATTTTTGGTGCAGTGGCAAGTGAAGGCGTTTCTGGCCGTACCAATTTTGCATGGAAACGCCCTCTGGGGCACCCTGGTGGCGCATCAATGCGTGTCTCCCCGCCACTGGGAATCTTATGAAATTGGGTTATTGGAGCAATTAGCAACCCAAGTGGCGATCGCCATTCAGCAGTCCGATCTCTATCGGCAGGTGCAGCAACTCAATGCCAATCTAGAACGTCAAGTGCAAGAACGTACGACGCAGCTCGAACAGGCATTGGATTATGAGGCAACCCTAAAACGCATCACCGATTCCGTGCGCGACAGTTTAGATGAAGACCAAATTTTGCAGAATGCTGTGCAAGAATTGGCCTCTGGGTTATACGTCGATTGTTGTGACTCTGGCATTTACGATTTAGAACAACAAACTTCGACTATTCGCTATGAACACATCCGCTCTGGCATCGCTCCTTTGAAAGGGGTAACCATGCAAATGCAGGAGTACCAGGATTTGTATGACCAAATCTTGCACCAGAGCGGGTATTTTCAGTTCTGTCAATGCGTCACCCTGTATTACCGTCCTGTGGTCAAACAGCATATGGCCCTTGTTTGTCCGATCGTCGATGACCAGGGTGTAATGGGAGATTTATGGTTATTCCGTCCAGCCGCACAGGTGTTTTCTGAGTTAGAGATTCGCCTGGTGCAACAGGTGGCCAATCAATGCGCGATCGCAATTCGGCAAGCCAGACTGTATCAGGCTACCCAGGCCCAAGTCACGGCGCTGGAGGAACTCAATCAACTGAAAGATGATTTCCTGAGTACCGTCTCCCATGAGTTACGGACGCCGATGTCCAATATGAAGATGGCGATTCACATGTTGAAAAACGTTAATACTCCCGAACGCCAGCAACAGTACTTAAACATCTTGCAGTCAGAGTGTATGCGCGAGATTGAACTGATTAATGACTTGCTCGACTTACAACGGCTGGAAGCTGCCTCTTACACCCTGTCACTGGATTTGATCGATTTGCAAGAGTGCATCACAAATCTCGTTGAATCATTTCATTCCCGGACTCAAGAGCGCCAACAGACCCTTCTGGTCGACATTCCAGCGGATTTGGGGGTCGTCACCAGCGATCGCGCGACGCTGGAACGGGTCATTGCGGAACTGCTGAACAATGCCTGCAAATATACCTCTCCCGGCGGTGAAATCGTTCTGACGGTTGAACAAATACGCCACCCAGACAGACACCTGCCGCAGATAAACTTCATCATTCGCAATCAGGCAGAAATTCCGCCTGGAGAATTGAGTCGCGTGTTCGACAAGTTCTATCGAGTGCCGAATGGCGATCGCTGGAAGCAAGGTGGAACTGGGTTGGGGCTAGCTTTAGTGCAACGGTTGATCGCGGAGTTGGGCGGGACGATATTGGCTCAAAGTGCTAATGGCTGGACAACTTTCACCATCGACCTGCCGCCTATTGAATCCAGCAACACATCCGCAATTTCTCTGAGATCAGAGTAAAGACAGAGCAGAAGTTCATGAAATTTACCGTAGGGTCATAAAGTAATTCTCCGATTAAATGCAGATATGCTTTTAGAGGAAAGAACTCATGGCACTTCAACTCACCCACGACGATCTGCTAATTCTTGAAAGACAGCGGCTTGAGCGATTTCGTTCTTTCTTTCAAGATGCGCTTCCTTTTTGCTGGCTGCATCTTAACCAGGGCCACGAACTAAAAATTCATTGTCCAGAACCCTGGCTTGTTGATCTGCTTCTGTATGACATTGAATCGCTTTGCACTCAAGCCTGGAATATTGTTGGCGCTAGCCAAGTGGCTATCTACTACGCTCAAGAAGAAATTTACGCGACATCCACAGGCATGCCGCGATCGCAGAATTCCTGCAACGCCCCTGTTTCGCCCTAACAGTTTCTGTTTGGTAAGAAATAATTTAAATCAGCGCCGCCTCCCTGAGTTGGGAGTAAAATTCAGCAGTCTTGTGTTTGTGGAGTATCCAGCATTTGTGAACTGCAACTCAGTGGTTCACTCCCCTTGCCCGCCAACTTTTGGCCTCCTACACAAGGATCTATCGAATTGCTGACAACCAACCAGTTTCAAATCATTACAGTTATAGTTAATCGAACGGTTCGATCTGTTGTTAGAATTCTTCTTCGCCAATCTGTTATCAACGGCGATGCCCAGGTTGTTATTCCCAGGTTGTGACTATGAATCCTGATGTTAAAGAATCTGAAATGCCAACTGTTAGCGCGCCGGACTTCGCGGAACCTGCGCTTCCACCGGCTGATGAGCCACTGCTCCTCCCACCGCAAGACACCAACCCAACCAATGAGCAGGTTGCCCAGTTTGTTGAGCGCTTTAAGTCATTTTTGTCTAGCTTGCCCGAATACTTATCCGACTTTTTCAGCGAGTATAAGCGCCCTCTAATTACGCTGGGGTTGATTTTTGGTGGCGTGGTGACGGTGAAGCTCACGTTTGCTTTGCTAGATGCACTGGATGATATCCCCCTTCTGGCTCCCACTTTTGAACTGGTTGGGTTTGGCTACAGTGTTTGGTTTGTGTACCGCTATTTGTTGAAAGCTTCAACTCGTCAAGAACTGGCGAAAGAAGTTGGCGACTTGAAAGATCAGATTGTTGGCAGCTTACCTAAGTAGGTAAGCGAGTGGTCGGTGGGTGATGTGATTTACTGCGGCTGAATGGTGCAATCAATCGATGGTTCAAGTTTTGCTTCACCCACTACTTACCCACTTAGTCTTTACTGACAATGCTCTATTTATACGTTGTGGGCACATACAAGCGACCATTGCATAACTGCACGACGGGTTGCTGCGATTGACGAATCAGCCCTTCATCATGGCTGGTAACTACGATCGTAATGCCGATCGCGTTCAACTTTTTCAAAATCTTGATTACTTGCCAAGAATTGTCAGCATCCAGGTTTCCAGTTGGTTCATCTGCCAGTAACAGTGGTGGGGTATTAACGATCGATCGGGCCAAACTCACTCGTTGTTGCTCGCCGCCAGAGAGTTCTGCCGGAAAACTGTGAGCTTTGTGGGGTAAGCCCACTAGCTTAAGTGCAGGTTGTAAGCGGCGTTCAATTTCTTGGCGGCTGAACCCCTGTGCCCACAGCACAAATGCAATATTTTCTGCGACTGTCCGTTTAGGGATCAGTTTGTAGTCTTGAAAAACAATTCCAATGCGGCGGCGTAATTCTGCTAAGCGATCGCCTTTTAATTCTGAAACATTCACGCCATCAACAATCACTTGCCCAGATGATGGTTTTTCGTCGCCGTAAAGCATTTTCAGCAACGTGGATTTGCCCGAACCAGATGGCCCGGTAATAAATAGAAAGTCTCCCCGTCGAATCTTCAGGTTGCCGTCAATCAATGCTTTCGAGCCGCTGTCATAGGTTTTGCAGACATTTTGCAAGGTGACGATCGCGTCTTTGCCCATGGCGACTGTCGCCGCTGGGTTGGTTGGCGGTGCTGATGCGGTATGAGATGGAGCGGGGGAATTGATTAAGCGCTGCGACATACATCCATCAATTCGAGAACTTGCCGTCTATTACAGCACAGAAGTCTTGGGATGGCGCAAGAAACCCATTAGGTTAAACCACGCCTTCCTTTAAGTGCAAGCGATAGAGTAGCGATCGCCATGCAAATTGAGGTAAGGCCAGCATGCGCCGCCAACGCCAGGGTTCTTGGTATAGACGGTAGAGCCATTCCAGATGGTTATTGCAGAAAAAATCGGGCGCGCGCTCCTTCGTGCCCGCCCAAATGTCAAAGCTGCCACCCACGCCGATCCAAATAGCATTGGGGCACAGATGGCGATGCTCCTCAATCCAAAATTCTTGGCGCGGCACTCCCAAGCCAACCAGGATCAGCGCTGGTTGCAGAGTTTTCAAACGATGGTCAAACTCGGCTTGGGCTTCTGGCTGGAGAAAGCCATGTTGCGTGCCAGCAAAGGGGAGATGGGGGTGAGTTTGTTGCCATGTATGAGCGGCTGTGTCGGCCACGCCAGGCTGTCCACCGTAGAAAAAGACGCTGCCAAGCGTGCCGCTCCCAAATTTGTGCAGTAACCCTTCAGCCAGTTCAATCCCTGGGCGACGTTGAATTTGTCTGCCGTACAATTTCAGATACAGCACAATGCCCGCTCCGTCTGGAATGATCAATTCGGCAGCCTGAATAATCCGAGCCAACCGATCGTTCTGTTCTGCCTGCATCGTCATCTCGGCATTCAGCGTGACAACATGACACCCGCGCTGCTGCTGGGCGCAATTCACCAACCATTCGACATAATCATTGGTCAGGTGAATCGGCAACCCCATCACCGAAAATGCTTGTAGCGGTAAAATTTGCTCCTGCCCAACCATTCCGTCTATCTACTGTCTTGGGAAAACTTCCAGATTTTACCTTATAGCGGTTTTGGGATCATGCCGAGTTTTTGAAGGAGGTGTGCATCATGGGACGCTTCGGGGTTTGGTGTGGTCAGCAATTTGGGGCCGGTGAAAATGGAGTTAGCTCCTGCCAGGAGGCACAGGGCTTGCAGCTCATCGCTCATAGTTAAGCGCCCAGCGGAAAGGCGCACCATGGCCGTGGGAAACAGAATGCGAGTGGTGGCAATCATCCGCACGAGATCGATCGCGTCTACGGGCGGAGCATCTGCCAGCGGGGTGCCTTCAACGGGAACCAGACAATTAATAGGAATCGATTCGGGCGGCGGTGAAAGCTGACTTAGCGCTATCAGCAAATCCAAGCGATCGGCCACTGATTCGCCCATGCCCACAATGCCACCGCAGCAAACTGAAATCCCCGCTGCGCTCACAACCCGAATAGTTTCCAGGCGATCGCGATAGGTCCGAGTAGAAATGATTTGCTTGTAATAATTGGGTGACGTATCCAGGTTGTGGTTGTATGCCGTCAGTCCGGCAGCCTTCAGTTGTTGAGCCTGATGCGGTTTCAGCATTCCCAACGTGCAGCACACTTCTAGATCCAGGGCGGCCACCTGCCGCACCATCTCCAGGACTTGCTCAAACTGTTTGCCATCCTTCACTTCGCGCCATGCGGCCCCCATGCAAAAGCGGGTTGCTCCCGTGGCTTTGGCCACCTTGGCTTCTGCCAGCACTGCATCCACATCTAGCAGCGGTTCGGGTTGCAGGTCAGTTGTGTGGTGAACACTTTGGGCACAGTAGCCACAATCCTCAGGGCAGGCTCCAGTTTTGATGCTACACAGGGTGCAGAGTTGCACGGCATGGGGATCGTGATGCGATCGATGCACTTGTTGCGCGGTAAACAGGAGATCGGGGAGGGGTTGGTGGTAAAGGGCTGTGATGCGATCGCGCAATGGCACCGTAGATTCAACCGATTCAGACCGAATGGCAGACATATCAACTCTCGACAATGGTTTCTCGTGCAGGGTTCACAGGTTTATGCGGCCCTACCGTGTTGATTAGATTACATTGTTTCTTGAATTTCGGGATACATGAAGTGATATCCCGCATTTCGTAATTTTTGGTTGGAAACTCTGGCATTGTAAGGGCGCACACTGGGCTGGGAAGCATCCCACATCACGGGCGGCAGTTTATGAGCAGTACAGATGCGATCGAGCAACTCGCGCGTGGTGAGGGGGACTGTCCCCACCAGGTTATAAATGCCATTCAGGGCATGGGCTTGAGCAAAAGCGATCGCACCCACAATATCTTCTAAATGGCTCCAGTTCGCTGCATCGGTTCCGGCTCCAGGGCGAGTGGTGCCTGCCGCCCGCTGAAAAATTTTCACCAGTTCGCGTCCAGGCCCATAGATCCCGCCCAACCGAAAGATACAAACTTGCCGTTGGGGGGTGGCCGCACTCAGCAAAATCTGTTCTGTTTCCACCAAAATATCCCCATTGCGATTGGCGGGTTGCACTGGTGTCGTCTCGTTTACCCATTCGCCGCCCCGATCGCCATACACGGCATAGCTGCCGGTGTAGATGATTTGTTTCACCGTGGGCACATCCGCCAGCACACTCACCAAAGTTTTGGCCGTTTGCAGATAGGTTTCCTCATACGCCTCGGCATGGGGGGCACCAATAGAGAGCAGCACAACAGTCTGATTGTGCAGTAACGATCGCACGCCCACTTCATCATTTCCCCGCACAATAACCACTCGGTCGGCGAAGGCTTCCAGTTCAGAAACTCGAGCTGCACTAGTTGTCGTGGCGGTTAGAGGGAAGCGCGATTGCCAGCGTCGGGCAACAGCTTTCCCTACATAACCGCAGCCGAAAATTACCGCATTGACCAACCCCTATCCTCCCACCGAGCGTTTGTCATCGGCGAGTAGCTTAGCAGAAAGGATGCCGCCCAAAAAGCCAAATAGGTGTCCTTCCCAGGAAATGCCTTGCTGAAATGGCAGCACGCCCCAGATCAAGCTACCGTACAAAGCCCCAACAAACAGAGACATGGCGATCGCCAGAATACTGCGCTCAAAATAGCCCCGCGCTAACAGATAACCAAGATAGCCGAAAATCACTCCACTCGCGCCCAAATGAATTCCTGGAGTGCCAAACAACCAGGTGCCCAACCCACTGACGAGCGCCGAGAGAATGCTGACCACAAAGAAGTCGTTGGTTTCTCGCAACATCACCAACCAGCCCAAGACTAAAAACGGGATTGTGTTCCCAATCAAGTGCCCCAGGCCACCGTGCAGGAAAGGCGCAAACAGAATCCCCCGAAGCCCAATCGGATTCCGGGGAATGATGCCAAAATCATCCAGCCCGCCCCGGAAGGGGAAGCCTCCCTTCAACACGAACAGATCAAACAGTTCCAAACCCCAGGCCAGAGCGACACAACTGCCCAGGATCAGAATTTGGAGTTTGAACTCATCACGAATCGAACGCTCTTGTTGCTTGCCGCTCATATCGGTTGGTGGGTTACTGAGGAAAAACGATTGCTACTACTCTAGCTTTTCAAGCCAATATCGAGAAGCTAGACCCCGAAGATCAAGCGCCAACTTTGGAGGAATCCTGTATCACCCGCGGCATGATCGGTGACTCTGAGTTGCCAGCGACCCTGAGGCGACTGGCCCAGGAGCCGTGCTAGGAGGGGCGTGGTGCGGGTAGAATAATTGCCCTGGTAGGTGGTGCGGCGGCCCAGCGTACGTCCCTGCAAGAGAAAAGTCTGATTGGTGGGAGCAATGAGGTAGACTTCCACATCCCCCAGGAAGCTATGTTCTAGTTCTACGATCGCTTGAATGCTACGGATCAGAGCTGTTTCAGCCACTTGAATCGTGCTGGTGGCTCCAGTGGGATTGTTGTCTGGAATGGGTAAACGGGTGGTGTTTTGCAGTTGGATCTGGCGCGAGGCCGCGATCGCAGGAGCTTGACGCTGTTGGGCGGCCTGCACGGCTTTAAAGGCGTTAACTTTGCCATACCCAAACCAATCACTTCGCCCCCCCGTTTCGTAGGTGCCTCTGCGGAAGCCAAACTGTGGATCGGGGTTCGGGTCAACAATTTTGTCTGCGGTTTGTTGCAACACTTGCCGGACTTCAGCCGCCGTTAAATCTGGGTTGGCAGACAGTACCAATGCCGCCACACCGGCGACCAGAGGGCAAGCGCTGGATGTCCCACCAAAATCATCGGCAAAATCTGTCGTGCTGTAACCGGCCCCACCCACGCGATCGGTGGTGACGATGCCCAGCCCCTCCAAACCCGTACGGACTTGTGGCGGTGTGTAGACGTAACCCACCCGTTGCAACCCCATTCCCGGTGGAGCATTGTTACTGGGAGCGCAAACGGAAATTTCTTTGCCCCAATTGCTGTAAGCCGATTTGCGGTTGAGGCTGGTGGAGGCAGCAACGGCAATCACATCCGGATGCACGGCAAACCCGTTGAGCCATTGAGTATTACCCCGAATCACATTATCAATCCAGCCCTGCTCGTTGATGGTGCCGTTGACTGGACGATTGGCATTTCCAGCCGCAAACACAATCACACAGCCTTTGCCATTGCGGCCTTCTGAGGCGGCACGAGTCAAGGCATTACGCTGTCGAAGAGAAAGGGGAAAATGCACGGCGGCAGCACCCCAGCTACAGGAGATGACAGCAGCACCTTTGGTCATGGCCCAGCCAAACAGTTGCTCGATCGCCTCATCATCCAGAAAGCCACTGGTGCGTAAAGGCATTAAGGCACAACCGGGAGCCACTCCCACGGCCCCACTCTCATTTTCTTCTGCCACCGCAACGCCAGCACAAGCCGTACCGTGATTGTCATCGGGCAATCCGGGTAGGGGCATAAAGTCGTTGTCGTAAAAGTCTCTGGGAGCCACGATTTTCCCCATGCCTTGAAAGTCAGGGTGGTTGACGTCTACAGAATCATCCATGATGGCAACTACGACAGACCGCACGCCGCGCGTAATATCCCAAGCTGGCTCAGCAAATACATGGGAATTGGGGGCCAGTTCCCGGCCACCGTTGTGATGTAGGTGCCATTGTTTCGGATAGAGCGGATCTTTGGGCCGATAGAGGGGTTGGGTGCGCACGGCAATGTTGGGTTCTGCTGTCAACACTTCAGTGTGTTGCATCAGGCGGTTGGTGATTTTCACTGGATTCTCAGTGGCCGCAGCAGTAGCCCGAAACACAAAGGTGTTGGGCAAGCCTTCAACGGGTTTCACCTGCTCAATTCCGTATTGTGTTGCAATCCGGTCGATCGCGGCTGGCTCTACTTGCGGCGCAAACTGAACGGTGAGTTGCTCTGTTAGGTAAACACGAGAAGCGGTATCCAGTTGAAGCTGGTACACATGGCTGGCGAACTCGACTGCATCTGCCGATCGCACTTCTTGCATGACTTGATCGCGTTGGGCGGGCGGCACCACAATTTCGGTCAGCTCGCCGGGGGCCGGGGCTGGGCTAACTTCCGCTGGCAACGGTTCAATCACATGAGACAAAGCCCCTGCATCGGTGGCTTTAACCGTGAAGCGATCGCTCACTTTTTCTAACAGCAATTCTTCGCCGCCGCGTTGTAAAACTCTGCCAATGCTGGATTCTGGCATGCTGGTAGGGGAACTGTTGGGCTGTCCCGGTGCGGTCGGTTGATTGGTCATAACACTCTCCAGGGGATGCTTTTACAGGCTACTCCACGCTGTCAAATTCGAGCGATGACTCTTCTTTCCAAACGCACGTTCGGCAATCAACCCACTCGGTTTCGACGCAAAGTAATCCACAGTGGTAATATACATAGGTTAATATTCCTATTCCCTGCAACGCCATCATGCAAGTTCTCGGAACCGATCGCTTCCTTCGCACGGCCAGTTTGGTGACTTTATCCACTGTGGCTGTTCTTATCGCTTCTCAGCCGGACAAGCTCATGGCTCAGGAGTTACCGACTGGCCCCAATCAGGCTAGACCGATTGATCCAAATGCGCCCAATGTTATCCGTCCCGGTGCAAACCCTGAAACTGGAATTTTAAGTATGCAGGCGGGGCAACGGCTCATGCAAGAAGCGACGGCTGCCGTTTCAGCCCAAAATTACACTGTGGCAATTAAGAAGCTGCAAGAGGCTCGCCAGGTGTTCAACCAGCTTTCTAACTTCTATCAAGACCTGGCCGGGAGCTTCTCGGGGATTGAAAATCGAATTGCGGATAGCCATCGCCGCAAAGCACTGGATACGGCCCAAATGCGGGATGAAGCAACCTATCAACTAGCTCTGGTGCATCGTGCCCAAAATCAGCCAGAACTAGCAGTGCCGCTCCTTGTGCAAATTATTCGCAGTCAACAACCCACCCGTGACCTGGGTAAGCGCGCCTACCAACAACTTTTTGAATTAGGTTTTGTCGATTCTCCTTTCCCCCGTCCGCGAGCTGATCAATCTCCTCCTTCGGCAACCCGCTAGACTACCGCTAGACTAAGAGAGAGGCTGGTGCGATCGCGGTTTGATCTGTGGATGAAAGGCAGGTCAATGTCAGATAAAAGAGAATTCGCAACAACAATCATCACTCTAAGGAGGGTAAATGATCAGCCCGAATCAGGTTGAAGCCATGATTCAAGCGCAGTTGCCTGACGCTCAGGTGCAGGTATTAACTAACGATGGTGAACATTACGAAGTCATCGTCGTGTCATCTGCTTTTGAAGGAAAAGGTCTTGTCCAGCAGCATCAACTGGTTTACAAGGCAATTCAGCAAGAAATGCTGTCGGGGGCGATTCATGCCATGGCGGTCAAAACCTATACGCCCGATGCGTGGCAGAGTGCGGCTTCCGCGGTTTAGTTGATTAAATTTCTCGTACACCTCAATTTTGTGAACGATCATGACTCCAGAAACTCAAGCTCGTATCGAAGGTTTGGTGAAACAGAACAAAATCATGGTTTTCATGAAGGGCAATAAATTAATGCCTCAGTGCGGTTTCTCCAACAACGTCGTCCAAATTCTCAATGTCCTAGGGGTTCCCTTTGAAACAGTTGATGTTTTGGCTGACGAGGAGATTCGTCAAGGTATTAAGGAATACTCCAATTGGCCCACCATTCCTCAGGTTTACATCAATGGTGAATTTGTGGGTGGCTCTGACATCCTGATTGAGCTTTACCAAAAAGGTGAGCTGCAACAAATGGTAGAGGTCGCTCTGGCCTCTTAGGCGGTTGCCAGAACGGGTGCCCCTTGTAAGCGCAGGTTTTGGGGCGCTTTGGCGCTGAGTTTTGCAATTAACAAAATCCCCCAAAGCATATTGCCAAGGGGGATTCTTGTTTAACGGTAATCAGGCTCTGACTGCGTTTTTTCAAAATTAGATGGATCGTACAGGTAACGGGTAATTTCTTCTTCCAACCGATGAATTAAATAGGGTTCGAGGCTGTTGGCATGGCGCAGCGCCGCCAAATACCCATCAAGATACATCCGCAAATCATCAAACCGATAGCCTCGGTTCCAAAGATCCACTAGAGCATCGGTCAAGCGTTGATAGAAGCGGATGGTTTGTGTGTCCTGCAACATAGTTCCGAGAAAATTGACAGAGAGCGAAGCAGATAGCGGGCGATCGTCCAACTTACTTTGTTCAACACCGTCCCGAGCAAATCCGTTTGGTTCTGGGTTTGCTAACCCTATCTTAACTTTAATGAAGCCCTGTCTTGGAGCTGGTGACGGATTTTGTACCAAATTCTGCCTGATGGCCTCGGTGGTCTGTCAAGGCTGACTTTGTGAGTGTCAACTACAAAATCACCAGCCCTGCTTAATCCGAAGCCCCAGAATTATAACTATGGTCAGAACACTTAGGACATATCAAATGGCTGAATCGCCCATTCTGAGTAGGTGTTCTGACGCGCCTCTGCCGTGTGAAACGTGGCAGAGGCTATAAAACTGACAAATCACTAAATTCCTAATTTCTCCAAAACCGATCGCGTTGACACAACATGGCGATCAAGCCCCAATGCTTGCGGAGTAATCCCTAAGGCCAAAGCAATCAATTGGGGTAAATGCAGGATGGGCAAATTGAGCTTCTGTCCAATTACCCGTTCGACTTCTGGTTGGCGAGAATCCAAATTAAGATGACAAAGCGGGCATGGAGTTACGATACAGTCAGCTCCAGCTGCGATCGCTTCTTGAATCTGCCTGCCTGCCATTTTGAACGCTTGCTCGGTCGCATAGCTGGACAGGGGCCAACCACAACATTGGGTTCTGCCCCGGTAATAAATTGGAGTGGCACCAATCGTCCGAAAGACATTCTCCATTGATTGCGGATTGTAAGGATCATCGAAGGGCAAATGATCTTGCGCCCGCAGCAAGTAGCAGCCATAAAAGGCCGCGCATTTCAGGTTGGCCAGCGATCGCGTCACTTTCTTTTCCAGGGCTGGCAATCCATAGTCACCCACCAACGCCCACAGAATGTGTTTTACCTCAGTGCTGCCTTGATAGGGAGAACAACCTTCTTGACACAGTAGATCATTCACCTGTTGCAGGTAAGCAGGATTTTGGCTTTGGGCTTTTTTGAGTCGCTCATCTACATGCCCAATCACCCCCTGACAGGTGCTGCAATGAGTTAGCAATGGCAGGTTTAATGATTCTGCTAGAGCAATATTGCGGGCGTTTACCGTATCTTCTAACAGTTGAGAATCTTCTTTGAACGTCCCTGAGCCACAGCAAGACGCTTTTTTTAATTCAATCAGTTCAATTCCTAGCGCTCGACTCAGGGCTTGGGTGCTTTGGTGTAGTTCTCGGCAAGCGCCCTGAGCTACGCATCCAGGATAATAGGCATATTTCAATGGAGGATTTGACATAAGTTCGGCAGGCCATACATAAAGAAGGATGCATTCCTCATCATGCCGATTAAATTCTGATCTCGTCCGATTTTTTTAGGATTCTTTTCGCGGTCACTCCGGAAAGCGACTACTTCCATTCAGAGCGATCGCGCTTTCAGATAAGATGAGAAAATGCTCAAAATAGGAATCTCAATTCTGAGGTGTTCGCACTCTCGTTTGAGAGCCCAGGAGCATAACTGTAAATTGTCTGGCATGAGTGAATTGCCGCTGCATCCAACGAGGGAGCTATGAGCCAAAACGAGATTTTTGATAAGGTTCAGAAGATTGTTTCTGAACAGTTGGGAGTCGATGCAAGTGAAGTGACTCCCGGAGCGAGCTTTGCCAATGACCTGGGAGCAGATTCCCTGGACACCGTTGAACTGGTCATGGCATTGGAAGAAGAATTTGACATCGAAATCCCAGACGAAGCCGCTGAGGAAATTGCGACAGTTCAATCGGCTGTAGACTACATCAGCAATAAGGTTGCCGCATCCGCTTAGGTATTTCACGCTACCTATTTGGGGGAGGGTCAGGTTTTGCCAGGTCTCGAACAGGCTAGACTTGTCTACTTCTAAACCTGCCCTCCACGCGAGGTTGAACATGATTGAAAACAGCTTTGAAGCGATCGCATTCACTTTAATCTAACTCTCTGTTGAAACGAATCATGACAAACGATGAACGGAAGCGCGTTGTCGTCACTGGGCTAGGGGCGATCACACCAATTGGAAACACCGTCACCGAGTATTGGGGCGGTCTCATGAATGGGCGAAATGGGATTGGGCCAATTACCCTATTTGATGCGTCACGCCATGATTGCCGCTTTGCTGGAGAAGTCAAAGGCTTCGATCCTTTGCTTTATCTCGATCGCAAAGAAGCCAAGCGGATGGATCGATTTGCTCAGTTTGCGGTGTCTGCCAGTAAGCAAGCCGTTGCAGATGCGCAGTTTGTCATCAACGATTTGAACGCTGAACAGGTGGGAGTCTTAATTGGCACCGGGATTGGTGGCCTGAAAGTCCTGGAAGATCAGCAAGAAATTTATTTGACCAAAGGTCCCGATCGCTGTAGCCCCTTCATGATTCCGATGATGATCGCGAACATGGCCGCTGGCCTCACGGCAATTCATACTGGGGCCAAGGGGCCAAACTCCTGTTCCGTGACTGCTTGTGCCGCTGGGTCCAACGCGATCGGAGATGCGTTTCGCCTAATCCAGCGGGGTTATGCCCAGGCAATGATTTGTGGCGGTACAGAAGCAGCCGTCACGCCCCTGTCATTCGCTGGATTTGCAGCCTGTAAAGCCCTTTCAACTCGAAATGATGACCCGACCCACGCCAGTCGCCCCTTTGACAAAGACCGGGATGGCTTTGTTATGGGTGAAGGGGTTGGCATTTTAGTGTTGGAAGAATTGGAATACGCTTTGGCTCGAGGGGCACGCATTTACGCCGAAATCGTCGGTTATGGCATGACCTGTGATGCTTATCACATGACCTCTCCAGTCCCGGGCGGTGAGGGCGCAGCGAGAGCGATTTCATTAGCATTAAAAGATGCAAACTTAACGCCTGATCAAGTTAGCTACATCAATGCTCATGGGACTAGCACCCCGGCCAATGACTCCACCGAAACAATGGCGATTAAAAAAGCTTTAGGCGAACACGCTTACAACGTTGTCGTTAGTTCGACTAAATCGATGACAGGCCACTTGCTGGGTGGTTCGGGTGGAATTGAGGCCGTAGCAACGGTTTTAACCCTGGTCAACGATCGTGTTCCGCCTACCATCAACCTGGAAAACCCCGATCCTGAGTGCGATCTCGACTACATTCCCAACCAAAGCCGTGCCCATGCGGTCAATGTCGCCTTATCCAACTCTTTTGGGTTTGGTGGCCATAATGTGACCCTGGCGTTTAAGAAGTTCACCAATACCTAAAACTTATCATCAGTTTTTCCAATAGGAATTATTGCCTATTATTCCGCTTGATGGGATGATTGGTCTATAAGCTTGTTGTAGATATGTTCAGGCTGGCTTTTTTTGTCAATCCCGCGCTAACCCACCACCAAGAAGAGAGATCATGGCTGTTGCAACTCAATCCCTTGAAGAACTTTGCATTAATTCAATTCGCTTTTTAGCCGTTGATGCAGTTGAAAAGGCTAAGTCTGGTCACCCTGGATTACCGATGGGTGCCGCTCCGATGGCATTTGTGATTTGGGATCAGTTCATGCGATTCAATCCCAAAAACCCCAAGTGGTACAACCGCGATCGCTTTGTGCTGTCCGCAGGTCACGGCTGTATGTTGCAATATGCCCTCATGTATCTCACGGGTTACGACAGTGTGACGCTGGATGATATTAAACAATTCCGCCAATGGGGATCAAAAACACCTGGCCACCCCGAAAACTTTGAAACCCCTGGGGTAGAGGTTACCACCGGCCCCTTGGGACAAGGGATTGCCAATGCCGTGGGCTTAGCCATGGCCGAAGCCCACATGGCAGCAAAATTCAACAAACCCGATGTAACTCTGGTTGACCACTACACCTATGTCATTTTGGGTGATGGCTGCAACATGGAAGGGGTTTCTGGTGAAGCGTGTTCCCTGGCGGGACACCTGAAATTAGGCAAACTGATTGCGCTATACGACGATAACCACATTTCGATCGATGGCTCCACTGACATTGCCTTCACCGAAGACGTCGCCAAGCGTTTCGAAGCGTACGGTTGGCATGTGCAGCATGTTGCCGATGGCAATACGGATTTGGCAAGCATTGCGCAGGCGATCGAGGCCGCTAAAGCCGTTAGTGACAAACCTTCTTTGATCAAGGTAACTACTACGATCGGCTACGGTTCTCCCAACAAGGCCAACACTGCAGGCGTTCATGGGGCGGCTTTAGGAGAAAGTGAAATCAAGCTCACTCGCGAAAATCTAGGTTGGAACCATGAATCTTTTGTCGTTCCCGATGATGCATTGAACCACATGCGCCAAGCCGTTGAGCGGGGTGCTAGCTTAGAAGCTGAGTGGGAAGCAACCTGGGCACAGTACAAGACCAAGTATGCGACGGAAGCAGCTGAGTTCGATCGCTTAGTGAGTGGCAAACTGCCCGATGGCTGGGATCAGGTTCTCCCAACCTATACTCCCGAAGATAAAGCCCTGGCCAGCCGTAAACATTCAGAAAACTGCCTCAATGCCCTGGCTCCAGTTCTACCCGAACTATTTGGTGGCTCTGCCGACTTGACCCACTCCAATCTAACGGAACTCAAAGGTTTCGGTGATTTCCAGTACGGCACCTACGAGAACCGCAATGTTCGCTTCGGGGTACGGGAGCATGGCATGGGTGCAATCTGTAATGGCATTGCGCTGCATGGCTCTGGGTTGATTCCCTATGGTGCGACTTTCCTGGTGTTCACCGATTATATGCGCGGCGCAATTCGGTTGTCTGCCCTCGCTCAATGCGGCGTAATTTGGGTGATGACCCATGACTCGATCGCCTTGGGTGAAGATGGCCCAACCCACCAACCAGTGGAAACGATCGCCTCACTTCGCGCAATTCCCAGTCTCACAGTTTTGCGTCCTGCTGATGGCACTGAAACCTCTGGCGCTTACAAGGTTGCCGTTCTTAACGCCAAAGCCAATCGGCCCACATTGTTGGCTCTGTCTCGCCAAAATCTGCCGAACCTGGCGGGTAGCTCCATTGAAGGCGTGGCCAAAGGTGCTTATGCTGTTGTGGATTGCGACGGCACACCCGATCTGATTCTCATCAGTACTGGTTCTGAGGTCGGCTTATGTGTCAAAGCTGCCGAACAACTTACCAGCGAAGGCAAAAAAGTCCGAGTTGTTTCTATGCCATCTTGGGAACTATTTGCTGCGCAGGATGCCGCTTATCAGGAATCTGTTTTACCCAAAGCCGTGAAGAAGCGTCTAGCCGTTGAAGCTGGAACCAGTTTCGGCTGGTGCAAGTTTGTTGGCGATGAGGGCAGTACGATAACCGTCGATCGCTTCGGTGCTTCGGCTCCCGGCGGCACCTGCCTCGAAAAGTTTGGCTTTACCGTTGAAAACGTAGTTGCCAAAGCCAAAGCTCTAATCAGCTAATGTAGGTTGGCAGAAGTTAAACGGCAGACGGTAGCGGTGAATTAACTCCAAACCCTCCAGAGTTTTGAACTTGGGAGGGTTTAGTTTATGGCAACCACTAAACTTCCGGGATCGGAACGACTCGCAGAAATTTGACCAATTGCCCTGTGAGTTCCAGGCTAATGAAGTACCGATCGAGGGTGAACCGGTAAAAGATTTCACTTGAGCCAATTTTGTGGAGAGATGGTAAATCATGCAGTTGATTTAATCCCACAAATTCTGCAAACACAAACTGCTTGATGAGGCAAAAAGCTCCAGACTCAAGCTGCTGCAAATCTAGCAAAAACGATCGCTCATACCGAATTTCCAAGCCGCGTGCCTGACGACGTTGTGGAAATGGAACTTGGTTGATTAGATTCATAAACAACACACCGCTAGGACTGAGCTAAAAACTGCAACGCCTCCTCATGCGTCAAGCTATCCCCTGGAGAGCGCTTGGCAGTCTGGATCGCTTTCAGCATGTAGGAGTCGTAGTAAACTTCCGCGATCGCGCTCCAGAGGTTGACCAAATCCTCATCGGACAACTCATCAATGACATCATGGATTCTTGCTCTAAAGTGCTTCCTCAAGCTAGAACTCATCCCACCACCTCAAAAACTCTAGAGGTAAAGCTGTAGCCCTGCATAACATAGCGAAAGCGAGTCAGAACGCCTACTCAGCATTGACTTGGCAACTTTCTCTTTGTCCTCAGCATTCTGACCAAAGCGATAACATGGCAATAACATCGTGAGTGCAGAACACTGCCTGACTACAGACTGCCCTAAATCGATCGCTTTGTAGCAAGGAGTGTGGGATTTAATTGATTTACCGTCAAATATGGTGAAATGGACAACAAACTTTCAGCGTTTGAAATGGGCCCCAACTCGAACTTGAGAACTTATGAGGGCGGATGTCACTGTGGCACCGTGCGGTTTCGGGTACAGGTGAACCCAGAGCAAGTGCAGGTAGAGGACTGTAATTGTTCGATTTGCCGAAAGAAAGGCTTTTTACACCTGATTGTTCCGCCCGATCGCTTCACTCTCCTCAGCGGCACGGATGCCCTTACCACTTACACATTCAACACAGGGATTGCAAAGCACCTCTTCTGCTCCCGCTGTGGCATTCATGCCTTCTACCGTCCGCGATCGCACCCAGACATGTTTGATGTCAATCTCCGCTGCCTGGATGGCGATGTGATGGCACAATTTCGCATTGTTCCCTTTGATGGCGTCCACTGGGAAGAAAATGTTGAAAAAATTCCACCCAAAGGTGAATAATGACTCCCAGCCCTTATTCATCGCGCAAAATCTGTTCTTCTTCGCCAACCGGGAAAGCCACCGAGGGATTGAAGGGGTAACGATCTCCATTATCAGAGCTAGTTTGCCCCTGAGGCGATTGCGCCCACCGTTGGGCCAGGTTCACAAAATCAGACGGCATCATAATGATGGTGGTGGTGTTGTTTTCTGCTCCAATCTCGGTCAACATCTGCAAGCGACGCAATTCCAACGCGGAAGGATTAGCACTGATATTACGCGAAGCTTCTGCGAGCTTGAGTGAGGCTTCCTGTTCTGCCGCCGCTTTGATGAGACGGGCACGTTTCTCACGAATTGCTTCTGCTTCCTTCGCCATGGCTCGCTGCATGCCAGTGGGGATTTCCACATCTTTCATTTCCACCCGCTCAATGACAATGCCCCACGGTTCAGTAATTTCATCGACGATCTCTTGCACTTTCACGTTAATTTTGTCGCGGTTTTGCAAAACGTCATCAAGAATGTTCTGGCCAACCACATTTCGCAGTGTTGTGAGCGCAACCTGATAGACGGCCAATTCATAGTTTTCGACTCGGTTAATCGCCTTTGTTGGGTCAAGAATGCGGTAATACAGCACAGCGTTAACTCGAATGGTGACGCTATCTGCCGTCACAGTCTCCTGTGGTTCGATATTAACGGTCTTGGTGCGAACATCCACCTGCACCTTTTGATCAATCCAGGGCAAGATGAAATACAGTCCCGGCCCTCTAACTCCTTGCGATCGCCCCAACCGGAAGATTACACCTCGCTGATATTCTCGATCAAGCTTGATGCCCTGCGCGATCGCCATCAGCACTAATGCGGCCAAAACGCTACCAACGATACTTCCCATAGCCCATACCTTGATCCCGATACCTCCATTCTAGACAGCGGAATCTAGCGTGGCCTAACTAGGAACTTGAGTGGAATCTGCCGGACACAAAATTGGGGCAACCGCAGCTTGCGCCAGAATCGGTGGAAAAACTGATGGTTGATTGGTTTTACAAATGATGGTGGTCGTAGTGCTTGCTGGGTCGGCAGCCGTCAGCAGCACTGTGCCCGAATAACTCTTTAATCCCTCCTCTTTGGGAGTTGCAGTGAGAACAGCCTGAGTATTCTCCCGCAAAACCAGGCGATAGGTGTAGTGGGTGCTGTGGGACATGATCGAGGCCGATCGCTCCAAGTCTTCCAACGTTGCTGCAAATCGACCATGGGCTTGATGAAACGTGGCCTGCGCTTTGTTCATTTGCGTCAGGTAGCTCTCAACCTGAGCTTCAGGCGTGCTGACCGCAGGTGCTGGTGCAGACGACACCAACGATTGACTGCTCAGCGGCAGGGTAGCTTCTTCCTGGGCTATATCCCCAGCTTCTGAAGAACTTCTCGCTTGCGTGTAGAAAATCAAGGCTGCCGTTCCGCCAATGAGAAAAGCACTGGCACTCACAGCGATCGCCACTGGATGGCGGCTCAACTGCGGCGCAATGTCAATATGGCGAATCCGATAAGATGCTTGCCGCACAAAACGCGCTATGGTTGGGGGTTTCCGCTTAGCCGGACTTGTTTGGGGTTGCTGTGGGCGTGGAGACGCGCCATTACGCGGCGATGGCAGGTTAACCTTTGGCAGGGTGGCGGGTGCCTTAGATGGAACAGGTGTTACTGGCGCTGGCAGCGGTGCTGCAATATTCATCCTGGGACTAGCCGCCGGAGCCGGTGTGGGAGGAGTCGCCGAGAGGGCCTGTTCCAGCGAGAAGCTGTCAACCCACAGGGGCGAATCTTGCCCAATCTTTTGCGCATAGAGCTTGATGGTTTGAAATGTTCTTGGACTTAATGCATTCAATCCATTTTTTACAAAGCTCGCGATCGCCGATTGGCTCAAAAGATGTTCGGACAAGAACACAATATGTAAACAATTGCCTTCCAATTGTGTTTTTGCAACAACCCCTTTCGGTTCCAAAACCTGGTTCATCAACGACGCGATCGCCTGCGGATTACCGTTCTTAGCAAGCTCAAGTAAGCTAGACTGAGTCATTCTAACCCTGCCAAATGCAATATTTAAGAGAGTCTTGATGCCATTTCTCTTGTGTAAATGTGGTGAAATCATGCCACCTGGCAAAGGCTTTTTGCCCTGCTTACTTGCACCCTTTGAGAATGGCTATATCACGATACTCGCAAACTTAAAAATGGATACATCTTTCCCAACGGATTCTTTGTAACGTTTCAACACATGCAACGGAATTGCGGTTTTCGGATAGGCTCTAAGTAGACGTTCACGAACGTCCGGCGATCGTTGTTGCAGGTTTTGACAGGAGACGCAGGATGCTAGCACACATTCTCGCATTGCTCGTTGGTTTGGGTAGTTTGGGGCTGTATATGGCCGCTTTCTTCTTTCCAGAAATTCATCGCAAAAATGACTTCATCTGGAGTGGCGTTGGGCTGTTTTATGCGCTTGTCCTCTGGGTTTGCGCTGGGCGAATTACAGGTGGTTTACTGCTAGGGCAACTCGCTGGAGTCGCGCTCATGGGTTGGTTGGGTTGGCAAACCATTCTGTTGCGTCGGCAAGTTGCCCCCATTGACCAGCAAACCCCACTCCCAACACCGGATGACCTGAAAGCGACCTTCACCAACCTGACGACCTCAGAAGGGCGATCGCAACTCAGTGGGCAAGCATCTCGCGTCTTTGGCCAAATTCAAACGGGGATTCAAACTGCCATCACTAGCGCGACCCAAGCCAAGCCAAACGAGCTCCCAGATCCTGATTCTGTTTACATTCCACCCAAGCTGGAAGAATTTGGTACGGCTGGCCAGGAGGCGATCGAGCGTTTCGCGAAAGCGGCTATTCCCGCCGAACCTGCAAGCGGTCAAGCGGCGATCGCCGCCAGCGTTGATGAGCTACAAGAAACCGTTACAGCAGCGCCAGAGACGATCGCCAGACAACGTGACCAGCTGCAAGATGCGGTTAGCGCTGCGGCAAAAGAAGTCGTGAAATCAGTTCCCCGGGCGCAACCCCCAACCCCACCAGCTACAGGCTTAACGCCAAAACTAACGAACTTAGTCAAAGCCCTGACCGAAACGGTGCAATCCCTGTTTAAAGGGTCAAGCACGAAGCCGAACAAAGCCATTTATGTGCGGAAACAGTTTCGTGAAGATGCTGCCGATGCCGCCCCTCAGATAACCGATGCCACAGTAATTTCGGTCGTTGAAGAACGAAGTCAGACAGCCGAAGAGGCACTGATCGTGGGAGCTGTGATTGAAATTGAACATCAGGCCGTTGCCTCAGACTCACTCACTGATGAACTCGCGAATGCCAGCACAGAAGAAATCGTAGAGGAATTGCTCGAAGACATCTCAGCCCAAGAGCAAACCGACGATCGCGCTGCTGCGACAGATGATTCGGAAGCAATTCCGCCCAATCCCCCTAGCTCAGAATTGATTGATGCCGCGATCGCCGACGCTGAGGAAAAGGGCCTTCCTTACGACCCACCGCCCAGCGAGTAAACCCGTTCCCGCCGCCTGAACTCTTATCCCATCCCAGGAATAAGACCGCCAGACAACCGCTTGATTGCTGTGTTGGCAATGTCTGAGTAGCGCATTTCCCCACATAAAATGCGAGCAAAGTAACCTGTGGCGGCAGGACGTTTAATGCCTTGCTTGTACGCCAATCCCGGAAACCGATAGAACGCTCCGGCAATGCGTTGAGCCCAGACCATATCAGATCCCCATTCCTCGCTAATGATGCGACTGTAATCTTCCAGAGCGTTGATGTTACCCGCTAGCGCTTGATCGATCGCTGCCGCTGCTTTCACCCCAGTAAAGATCGATGGGCGCACTCCTTCAGCAATTAAGGGATCGACAATGGCGGCGGCTTCTCCGGCTAACAGTGCATTTTGGGTGTGGAGTTTTTGGTTCCCATCCCACAGACACAACGAATGAGTGTAAGCCTGGTAAGCGTCACCACTCAACCCGGACTTGCTGCTGTAATCGGTGAGGGTGGCACCGAGATCCGGCGGATCGCTGCCTCGAAACGTAGTGGCCGCGATCGACCAGCCCTCACTTTTGGGAAAAGCAGAAATGTATCCATTCTTGATCATGCCGAACTCGAAGGTCGCATTCTGCTGTGCCGCGATGGGAGATTTCGCTTCCAAAATTGCCCCCTGCCGCCGCTTGGGTTCCTTAAATCCCAGCCACTTGCTCATTGGCCCATCGGCTCCATCAGCCGCAATCAGGTAACATCCCTCAAATGCCCCATTCACAGTGTTCACTTGCCAGCGATCGGACTTAAATTCAATGCCGGTAACAGCGGTATTGTCACGGAGTTCTGCGCCTTGCTGCTGCGCCTGCTGCACCAAGAAGTGATCAAAGACATCTCGTTGCACCATCCACATTGGCTCTACTGCGTCAAGTTTGGCGTTAACCTCATCTTCCAGTTTCCAAGTGTAGGTAATGCCGTCAATCTTACGGGCGATCGCGGGTGAAAAATCAAAGTCAAACCATTGGGCGATCGCGGGCGAAACGCCACCAGCACAAGGTTTGTAACGGGGTAAGGATTGCTTTTCCAGAATTAAGACAGAACGCCCTTTACGAGCGAGGTGATAGGCTGCCGATGCGCCTGCCGGACCAGCACCTACAACAATACAGTTAAACATAGGCTGAGAACCTCCTCTGGAATATTTGAATTAACCGTCTTGGACAGTTCACTTCTGCAAGCCATACACCGACCAGTGCCCTTCATCAGGATTGGTTAGCGCACTCAATACCAAAACTCCATATTCAGACCACTGTCCCTCGAACTGGCTTATTGAAAGATTCATCATGGCAACCTTACCAGGTTCTGAAAGCTTCTGAGTCAGCATCCTTACCAATTTTTGGCGTTATCCAATTTGCAACTTCATTCACCTTACCCAGGAATCTACGGGTTTGATGGCACGCGCAAAAGTTTCATCATTTCTTAAAAAAAAGAAAAAAGAGCAACCATCCGCAAATTTGAGGATTATTTATAGCTATGGTCAGAACACTTAGGACATATCAAATGGCTGAACTGCCGATTCTAGGTAGGTGTTCTGACGCGCCTCTGCCACGTTTCACATGGCGACGGCTATAGATGAGCTTCACAGGCTTGGTTCGATTTACGTAGTTTGCCCATGCTGGAAAGTTCCCAGGTTTTACGGAGTAACTTTCTACAGAGTATGTATAGGATGTATCCATGAAAAACAGATAAAGCGCAAAGCACTACAGTTGGGACATTTCCACCTTTAACAGAAATTATTTGGAGGACTTAACATATGAGTTGGCAAATCTGCATTCGCTACCCCAATGGGCAAGAAAAACCAATTTGCGCTTACCACAATCGTGAAAACGCTCTGAAGCGAGTGGATGCTATTTATTCTCAGGGATACCCAATGCACATTGCCTATGTGGTGCGGCCAATCACCAGCAATGAGTCGATCGCTGAAGATCAATCAACCCCGCTCAGTTGGCAATTGGCCTGATGAATTGTTGGCTTAGACCGTTGTAATGTCTTTTTCCTTTTCGGCCAAAAGTTCTTCGACCTTGTTGATGTATTTGTCGGTTAGCTTCTGAATTTTGTCCTGCAAATCGCGAGATTCATCTTCGGAGATTTCGCTGTTCTTCTCCTGCTTACGAACGGCATCAACTGCATCCCGTCGAACATTGCGGATTGAGACTTTCCCTTCTTCAGCGAGTTTGGCAGCCGTCTTAACAAGCTCTTTCCGGCGATCGCTGGTCAATGGCGGAATGTTGAGTCGAACCGTGGAACCATCATTGTTGGGGGTTAAGCCCAGATCGGAGAGCTGAATTGCTTTTTCGATCGCACTGATACTACTGCGGTCAAAGGGTTGAATTGAAATCGTGCTGGCATCGGGTGTGGTGATGTTTGCCAACGACTTCAGCGGCGTCGGAGAACCGTAATAGTCCACCATGACTCGATCGAGCAGGGCTGGATTGGCGCGGCCCGTGCGAATGGTATTAAAGGCCCGCTGAGTTGCTTCAACGGACTTCTGCATATGATCTTCAACGTCAGCTAACTTCACAAAAACCTCCGACAAGCGTTCCAATTTGCTCTCCCATTACGGCCCGCCGAACATTTCCTTTCACAGAAAGATCAAACACGATAATGGGAATATTGTTGTCCTTACATAAGGATATGGCAGTCGTGTCCATTACCCGTAGATCCTGGGTAATAACATGACCATAATTCAATGTTTGATAACGGCGGGCCTGGGGGTTTGTCCGGGGGTCAGAGTCGTACACCCCATCCACTTTCGTGGCTTTGAACACCACATCTGCACCAATTTCAGCGGCTCGCAAGGCTGCTGTTGTATCGGTGGTAAAAAATGGATTGCCTGAACCGGCCCCAAAAATGACCACTCGGCCTTTTTCCAAATGACGGATAGCCCGCCGCCGAATATATGGTTCTGCCACTTCTTGCATGGCGATCGCAGTTTGCACCCGCGTTGGCACGCCGGTTCGTTCCAGGGCATCTTGCAATGTCATCGAGTTCATCACAGTTGCAATCATGCCGATGTAGTCTGCGGTAGCCCGATCCATCCCCGCAGCAGCGCCTTTGATGCCACGGAAAATATTGCCGCCACCGACCACGATCGCGACTTGAACGCCATTTGCAACCACATCCGAAACTTCTTCGGCTATGCTTTGCACTACGCCAGGATCAATGCCATATTGCAGGTCGCCCATCAGGGCTTCGCCGCTCAATTTCAGTACAACCCGCCGATATGTTGTGCCCATGAGGTGACGCATTCGCTCCAAATACCTTCCTAAAGATACTCCTTAGAAAAACCTTCGTCTATCTAATTGAGATCTCAGGACGAATTCAGTATTCCCAGTAGGCACAGAAAAATGCTGATCTATGGAATTTAGGAATTCCGCCACTTGACAGAACACCCAACTGGCTCGGTGGAATTGGATGGAACAGCACCACCTTGCAGCACTTGAGCGATCGCATCCCGTAAATAAAACGCGCTGACTGCCTCCGGTTGGTTAGGGTTGTTGTCGATCGCACCACTGTAACAAAGAACACCTGCTTGATTGATCAGAAAGACATGGGGTGTTTTCTTCGCTCCGAAACTGTAGGCTACATCCTGAGTTTCGTCGCGGAGGTAAGGGAAGTTGAGGTTCTGATCGCCCACAAATAGTTTCATCTGGTCGAAACTGTCGGCAGGGAACTGAGCGGCATCATTGGGGTTAATGCCAATTAGCGTGAAACTTTGAGCCGCAAAATCTGATTGGATTTGTTTCAACCGTTCTAAATAAAGCTTGACATAGGGGCAGTGGTTACACATAAACACGACCCCCACGGCCTGGTACTTTTCCAGGTAACGAGCTAGATGATGTACGGTATTGTCGGTTCCGGGTAGTTCAAAGTCTGGCGCGTAGGCTCCGATCGCTGTCCCCATTCTGTTTACCATCCCTTTGCAAGTGCCTGATACCCAATTAATTTATAAACCAACTTGGCGGCTGTAAACTCGGAAACGACTGAATCTGCGATCGGAGCCAGTTCCATGACATCCGCTCCAATCACGTCATGTTGCTCAAAGATCCGTTGCAAGAAGGTAAGCAACGCAAACCAGTGCAGACCACCGGGTTCAGGGGTGCCCACTCCTGGCATCAGAGTGGGGTCAATGCCATCTAAATCGATCGTTAGGAACACCTTGCGGGTTTGAATGGCCGCCCAAGCGCGTTCCATCCAATCGGGTTGCAGGGCAATCTCGCGTGCCCGAATTACAGGCAGTTGTTTCGCCCGAATCAGATCGGCTTCCTCTTTACAAATACTGCGAATTCCAATCTGCACGGTGGGTAAACCCATATCGACAATCCGCTTCATGACGCAGGCATGGTTATGAAGGGAGCCTTCGTATTCATGACGCAAGTCTCCATGCGCATCAATTTGCACGACGGTAAAAGGCTCATGCGGATTTGCCTGCTGGTAAGCCGCCACAATTCCGGCAGTGATACTATGCTCGCCGCCCAAGGAAATCACAAACTTGCCGTCGGCGATCAACTTAGCGACGGTGGTCTGGGTTTCCTGTAACATCACTTCGGACGCAAGTTTGGGGTTTTCCCGCGTATCGGCGATCGCGGTGTGGGTGTAGATGCCAACGTCCCACATTTCCCGATCGTGATCGTCGTCGTAATATTCCACCTGCTGGGATGCGTCCAAAATGGCAGCAGGTCCATGTTCGCACCCACGGCGGTAGGTGGTGGTAGCCTCAAACGGAATTGGCAAAATCACAACATGGGCGCGATCGTACTCTGCGGCCACGTCGGCACCCAAGAACGGCAATGAAGAAGTTAAAGTTGGCACTGGCATGAACCCATCACAATGAAGCACTTCCCATGCTGACACAAATTTCGGGGCGATCGCTATTTTGGAGAAATTGGTGGATGGGTGGGTAGGAGCAGGGGGCGAGGGGGTGAGTGGGTTCTAGGTTTTGGTTCTGGGAAAAACTTTCGCACTACAACTAATTAAATTCAACATCTATGATTTTGATGCGATCGCCCGATCGCATACTGGACGTGCTGAAGTTTGTTTTGCCACCTTTTTCGACCTCTCGATTATTTGCACTGATTCTGCCATTATCAACAGAACGCCACCGACCTTCCCCTTCTCGAACCTCCACTTCATAGATAACGGAAATGTCACTAATAGGCTTTCCGGTTCGGTTTTTAAGAGTGCCGACTAGCATTCGTCCGTCGTAACTATAGTTAGAAAACTCCACTTTCTTCTTACGCGCCTGACTTTCAATTCGAACGCGATCAGCCGACCCTTCAGACGGCTCTGAAGCTGCGTTTGTTCTACTGCCTGGAGCCGTAGAGGTGGTGGAGGTCGCTCTTGGCTGCACTCGCTGACACATTTCTGTTAAATCGACCATTCGACCAACAGCAGTTCGTTCGTAACAAAAATAGTCAGTCCTGCGAGGGGCACTGTTCACAACATCGGAGCAGATGAGGATACTTCCAGTTAGAGGTAGGATAGCCATTAATCGATTTAAGTTCAGCATGGGTTTTTGCTCTTCTATACGCCATAAGGGTAGATTTCCCACTTGGTATAAAGGGGAAACAAATTTGGTGGTAGAAGCAACCTGTTACTGGACTAACAAAACGACAGTTATCCAACTTTTGCCTGCTTGGGCGCGACTCTTTCGCCAACTGTTCTTACAACTTCAATACTGTTCTGTTCAAAAATCACGCTCAACGTTTCAAACATCTTTACTCGCCCGCTTTCAAGATTTATGAGGCGGTCAATTGCAGCAATCCAAAGGTGGGAGAAGTCAGGCGATCGTCACGCTGAAAAACTCCATGCTCACCGTACTGTTCGTTGACCAGTTTCAGGACTGTGATGGTTTGTGACTCAGGGCCGATCAGCCAGTATTCGAGGATGCTTCGGGCCGCATACTCAATTCGTTCCACGTAATCTCTGACCTGATTTAGCTCTCCTGGTGAGATCGCTGCAATTACCAATGCCAGAGCGAGCATATCAGGCAGCACGATCGACAACTGAGGTTTAAGCGGCAGGTTTGGCGGGCTGGGGTGGTTTTTCGCCGACTGAGCGAGCAACTTCGATGCCATTTTGCTCAAAAATGACGACTGGTTCGCCGCCTGGATTCATATCAATCCGTTTGACCAGTACTCTGCCGTTGGAGATGCGTTGACCCACTGAAACGTAGCGACTGCTTGGTTCATCAGGTGATTGGATAATCGCTTGAGCCGTTCTGCCTACAGCAACAACACCTGTAACCTCGATCGCTTGGGCTGCATCCGCTGTGAGTTGAGGGGGTAAGGCCGGGGGGATGTAGGTGCCAAGTACACCATCCTCAGCATCAGCGGGTTGAGGCAGCGTAGGCGTCTCTCCGATCGCTCGTTGGGGTGGAATTCCGGCGACGGTCACGCCACCTGGACTAGCACCTCTGCCAGCATTCCCATTTGTTGCCCCTGGTGCCCCATTGTTGCCGCCCGGACGATTTCCTGGAAGTTGGGCAACATTGGGAACCGGTGTATTTGTCGTCGTGGCTCTGGGCAAATTCGGCGGGAGGGCAGCAAATGGATCACCCGCTCTACCCGTATTAATTTCAGTTTGCACCTGCTTGCCTCGCTCCTGGGCGTTCGTCGATGGGATCAACCCAGGAACTGCGGGGAGGGGAGCCTGACGCTGAGCAACGAGAGGTTGATTCGCTGGAGTTTGGCCTGCATTGGGCGAGGGCACTGCCGTAGGAGCAGTTGTAGCAGGGCTAGGCGCGGGAGCTACAGCTTCTGGAGGCGGTGTCTCCTCAGACGCACAACCGGCGATCGCAAATGTCAATATTCCAGCTAAAACAACCAGGCGATTCCACTGCATACATCACTCTCCCAAGGCATTTGTAATTTCAAGATAGCTTTAAGGCGATTCTTTTGTCTAAAACCGAACCAAAAACCAACCCAATTCGTAGCAAGCTGAATAAACTGATCACGGCTAATAACATGAAAATGAGTGAGCAATCACTCACCTAGTCATCAGCAGCAATTCAAAAATTTTTCATCATATTTATTCTAGTCAATGTTATGAGTGACTGACTAGAGCGAATCTCAGGCAGATTAACGTAAAGACTTTGCAAAAGTTAACTCCTTTCAAGCTGCAAGATTTGATGGTGTTTTATGAGGCTTTTTTGAAAAAGACACCTCAAAAAATATGATTCATGATTGCGATGATTAAATCTGTTTCGTATTCTAGATGGTGAGCGTAGGAGTAAGTTTGTACAGAATCAATTTACTTCTCTCAAATTACTTTATTTCATCCTGGTTTGCCGAGGAGGTACTCATGGAGAGTCGCTCACAAAAGTGTTTGCATTCGATGACGTTAGGGTTGACTCTAATCAGCTTGAGTACAACGATCGCACTCTTTAATCCATTGCCTGTGCAAGCACAATATGGATTTTTAGAACTCAAAAATGCAGATGGCGAAGTTGAGTGGAGGTGTGAAGGGCAGTTTCGAGGAAATAGCGGACAGGGCTTATGTGTAAATATTGCCACCGCAGAACGAGGTAGCCCCTACAAATACTACCGGGGGCAAATCCGCAACGGCACCTTCACTGGAAATGGCACGCTTGTCTATGCAAATGACGATCGCTACCAGGGGCAGTTTCAAAATGGTCGGCCTCAAGGGAAAGGGATGTTTTTAGCGGTACAGGAAAACCGCCGATATGAGGGTGACTTTCGCAATGGATTTTTCCACGGGCAAGGAGTCTATACCTTTGGTAACGGGAACCGTTATGTTGGGCAGTTTGGCGGTGGACAGCCTCATGGTAAAGGTGAGTTCACATTTCTCTCAAACGGGCAATTCTCCCACTCCTACACAGGTCGTTTTTACATGGGAAATATCAACGGCAATGGTACGGTAACCAATGCAAATGGAACCCGCTGTACTGGGGTTTTCTTTAGCAATAGCCTGGCTGGGAAAGGCACCTGTACTTTTGGATCTGGCAGTCCATTCAAAAGTTACAGCGGCGAACTCAGCAACGGCAGACCCGAAGGCCGCGGAACCGTTACCTATAGAAACGGCAAACAGTACACAGGACAGTTTCGTAACGGGGTTCCTGGCCTGTCCGCCGATACTGGCACCTGATGCATGCAAGAGGTTACGGTTGCAAAGCGCGATCGAGGGGCAACGCTGGGCAGGCATTGGGCGCAAGGCGAAGGTAGCGCAAGCATTCATCAGGGGTGAGTTGGCGCAGGCTGCGATCGCGGGCAACGTCCAGCAATCCGGCCCAGGTTGCAACCCACAAGTTCAGGGTGCCATCGCTATCTAGTGTGGCGACATATTGCCCATTGGCACTAAAGAATGCCTTCTTGACCGCAGGGAGAGACCTGTCAGCTTTTCCGGCCCGGAGTGTTGTGCGCTCAACCCCAGTGGTTGCATCCCACAAGCGCGCAGAACCATCCGCACTAGCCGTTACCACCCACTGACCATCAGGGCTAAATTCCCCATCCAGAACGGCCCCGCGATGGCCAGCTAAAATAACCTGCACTGCTCCTGTGGAGGCATCAATTACCCGGGCTGTACTATCCAAACTGGTGACCACAATCCGTTGGTTGTCTGCGCTAAATCGGGCACTGGTAACAACATCGGGTTGGGGGAGCGTGGTGATTAATTGTCCTGATGCCGCATCCCAAATTCGTGCCGTTCGATCCCAACTGGCGCTAATAATCCGGCTGCCATCGGCACTAAAATGGGCCTGCTCAATCAACGCTTCATGGCCTTTGAGCTGATGCCTGAGACTTCCCGCATCCAGATTCCAGAGGTGAATGGACTTATCCAGGCTAACGCCCAACAGATGATGCCCGTCTGGACTGAAGGCGAGATGATGCATCACAACAGTTTGCGATCGTTGGTCAGGGGCAGGCGATTGCAGGCGATATAAGCGCCGCATGGAACGATTGGCTAGAAGCTGCCACACTTCTACCAATCCTGCATGGTTTGCGATCGCGATCAACTTACTGTCTTGACTAATGGCTACTCCGCTGAGCCGCCCAGTTAACTCCATTTGGCGAACTAGATCGGTGACGAGCGTTGACAGTGTCATTGGTGCTGCTGCAAGTTGAGAACTCGCCGTCTGAGCATTGGTTTCACGACTGGCGATCGCATGGCTGGTCTGGAATGAACCGGCTTTTGCGAACTTTTCAGCATGAGAACTTACGGGTTGATTCGTCAAATTCTGGCCTAGCGCCTCCCACCACCGGCGAATTTCGTGTAAGCCCTGAAACACCTTTTCTGTGCGGAAATCGGGAATGGACCATGGCGGCGATGGTTGGGCTGGTTTGGGCGCAATTGATGGGCGCGGCTTGGGAGTTATCAGTTGCCACTGCCGGAGCGTGCCGTCTCGTCCGATCGCAAAAATGTTGCCGTCTGTGGTTGCCGGAGGATTTTGAAACCCGGCCCATTGAATCGCTGTGGCTGGCAGTTTGAGCGACAACAATTCGCTGCCCAACTCCGTGTTCCACAATTGGACGGCACCACTGGTCGTGGTTGTGGCTAACAGGGAACCGTCTGGGCTGAATTGGATGGTACTCAAGGCTTGAGCGGCACCCCGTAGAGCGCTGACCTCACGGCCTGTGGCCACATCTCTAAAGGATGCAATCCGTGTGGTTCCGAGGGTGGGCTGTCCGGCAATGATGATCTGGCGACTGTCAGGACTAAAGGCGATCGCTGGAAGTCGATGGGGTTTGTTGGCATTGGCTTTAGCGACTTGCTCCAGTTCCCAGCGTTGCCCCGTTTGCAACTGCACAACCTGAATCTGTCCAGCCTTACCAACTAAAGCAATGTATTCTCCGTTTGGGCTAAACAGCAGCCGAGCCATTTCTATAGTTGCCCCACGGGATGTAGCGGCAGCCAAGCCTGGCAGCATTTGCTGAAGTTTGCCCGTGGCTACGTTCCAGATCTGGACTGCGCCTTGTGCGGTCGCGATCGCCAGGTGGCGGTCATCTGCTGTCAGACTCATCGTGGCAATTTCAACCCTTGGGGCAAACGTTTTCAGAATCCGATGCCCCTTGACCTGTACCTGCGCGATCGAACGCCCATCGCCGACCAGCAACTGCGAGCCATCAGAATTAAACTGAAGTTGCTTCACCGCATGGCGATAACTCCCCCGACTTTGCAACTCGCCGGTAGAAAAGTTCCACACTTTCACTGTCTGCCCCTCGCTGACCGCAACCTGCTGTGATGTCGGGTGAATGGCCACTTGCGTGATAGCGTTGGCGGCTTGCCCCAAGCTTCGCTGTAATTCACCCGTTTCCACAGCCCAAACGGCTATTTGCCCCGGCGTTGGATCGGCAACCAGAAATTTGCCATCTGGGCTGAAGGCGATCGTGGTCGGACGAACCGCCGCAGGCTCCCGCGTTAATCCAGGTTGCCGTAATACCCGCTTTAACTGCCGATCCTTTAACGAGGAGATCACGAGTTGCCCTTCCATATCAACAGTGGCAAACCATTCTGCCTGAGGGCTAAACACAACTTGTTGCAAGGGTTTTTGACTAATTTGCCGATAGTCTTGCAGCCGCAGGGCTTGCAATGCCGATCTCAAACTGGTTTCCGCTTCCTGCGTGGGCGCTTGCTCTGCCGCCAACCGACTGATCAGCAGCGCGGTAGTGGGGTCGGGGTCGGTTTCTTGCAACAGGGATTGGGCGATCGCTGACCACTGGCGAGACGTGGCCACCTGGAGCTGAAAATCCTTCTCGGCTTGATGCTCAATGGCCATCCGATATTGATTAAAGGTAACGCCCAACGCCACCATCAAGGTACAGGGAACCGAAACCTGTAACAGCCGCAGTTCTCGGCGGGTGCGGCGGGTCGCATCTCGACTCACAACAATGTAACGTTGGGCTAGTACGGACAATTCATCAGGATAGTAGGTCAAGAAGTCTTCGGCATCCAGCAACCGACTGCCCCGGAGCAGATATTCTGGCGATCGCTGTTGTTGGGCCAGGTCCCATTCCCGCGCTGCCCGTTCAATTCGCCGTTGCCGCCGTAGCATTTCCCGATTCTCGTCTAACCAGGAACGCAATAAGCCCCAGTTCCGAATTAACGCTTCATGCGCGATGTCGACTGTTTCTTGGCAGCCACCATTGCCAGCGATCGACACTTCGTTCAAGGCCACAACTTGAGACATCCGCGTTACATTCAAGTTGCATTTCTGGTTTAAGGTTGCCTGAATGTTAGGCAAAGTTTCCGCGATCGTCGCCTGACCAGATTGAGTCGTTTTACTTTTAATGACCTGCGCCAACCGCAACGCTGTAGACACATTGGCAAAGCGCTGATCCACCTGGTCTTGATGGCCGCTTGTGGGTTGAATTTGGCTCGTCACAACCAGTTTGGCAATCACCAGCTTTTCTAGCACCTGTTCAGCCAACTGATTGGATGCCTCAGATTGCACCAATTCAGACTTTAAAACTCGACGACGAGTATCTTCTGTGCCTTCTCCCAACTGGGTAAGGGCAATAAAAATGCGCTTCGCAACCTGCTGTTCTGCCAGCGTCAGGCTATAAAAAATTTCGTTGGCCCGTTTTTGTAAGGTGCCGCGCACGCCGCCTAATTCGGTGTAAGCATCCAACGTGAGGCGGGACGGTTTACCATCGGCGGCAACTTGGCGGCGTTGCCATAGTTCCAACAAGGTGTATTGCAGGAGTGGAAGTTCTCCCGGCGCGCCGACAATATCTAACAAGATGTTGTAAACCAGGTTGGGGTCACACACGAGACCCACTTTTTCGGCAGGCTTGATAATGGATGCCTTGATCTGTTCGTAGTTCAAGGGAGTCACCATCATTAAGTGCGGCTCTATTTTGGCTGCAAGTTCCGTATAGAACGAACATTTGCTAAAGAAATCGGCGCGTAACACAATCACGAGGCTAAACTGCTCGCCCAAATTGTGCAGAGTAGTGAGCAGACTGTTAAAAAAACGATGACGATCGCGTTCGGCATTGCTTCCCTGGCACAGCGTAAAAATCTCCTCAAACTGGTCAATAATTAGCAGCAACCGCGTACTACGATTTTCGGAAATTAAGCTCGCTCGGACGAGTTGAGTTAGTCCGGTCGCCCCTTCTTGCAAAAACATTTCCGCCCGCCGCAATTGCTCCGCCCGTTCAACTGCCGAAGCCTCAGTATTCACAAAGGCATTGGCTAGACTTTTGAAGGGGTGTTCAGTGGGGGTGAGGATGCGAATTTGCCAGCGATCGCTGCCAGATAGCGCCTGACCTCGACGTAAGCGATGGATCAGGCCCGCTTTTACCAGAGATGATTTGCCACTCCCAGAAGCCCCCACCACCGCCGCAAAATTCCCCGTCCTCAACCGCTCAATCAGTTGATCGGTGAGGCTTTCCCGGCCAAAAAAGTACTCCGCATGCGATTCATCAAATGGCTCCAACCCCCGATAAGGGCAAACTTCCGGGATTGAGGTCGATGGCAAAACAGTGAACGGATTTTGGCAGCGGGTCAACACAATTTCACTGCCGGAATTCTCAAACAGTGGTTGCTGTGCCTCTCCCTTTAAGGCATTACTGACCCAATCGGTCAACGCATAGTTGGTCACAACGCCAGCGGGCAAGCGGCGGGCATCCAGCCCTTCCAACAGCGCCTGCGTAAACACACTGTACTGTCCTGTAAGAGACTCGTAAGCAGTTTCATACTCACGCGATGCGGCCATGAATAGGCGATCTGTGCCTGATTTTGCGCCTGGATCTGCCTCCAAATAGTTCAACATTTCGCCGCTATGGCAACAGTCCAGTAACACAATGCGTTGTCGCACCGGACTTTCTTGTAGTAAACGCCGCAACCAAAACAGAGATAACCCATAAAAATGACCGGCAGAATTAGCATCACTCGTGGCTAGATAGCCCTCACAAATACCTGCCTCTTTTTGTAGCCCGTGCCCCGAAAAGTAGAACAGGGCTGTGTGGGGAACATTGCTGCCCTTGGGCTTAAATAGCTTGACTAAGGCTGCTTCTAATGCGGCCAGTGTAACTGGAGTTTTAACGCCAACCCGGAGCTTTTCGGCCTGCACGATTTCTGGCATCCGGGTGACTCGAAAATCCCCAGTTGTTTCCAGTTGATGAGCGATCGCTTCGGCATCATGAGCTGGTGCACTCAGTCCAGGTAAATATTGATAACTGCTAATTCCGACAACCAATGCATCTCTTAACATTCTCAATACTCCTGAGCTTGGTTTAAATGAAGTGTTTATCAGCAATCTAAAATCGGATTTTTTTGAAAAACCTGTTTGAAGTGGAAATTTGTATTTCTAGCTACTAGAAATACAGCTGGCTGACTAAATTGATTGACCTCAAAAGTTCACATGTAATTCCACGTAAGAATTATGTAACTTCAACTTATTTAAAGATTCGTCAGTCTCAACTTAATCGATCGACTTCTCGTTTGAGAAAGGGGTGAGACCCTTGATAACTTGAGGTTCTATCGTGACGCAGAACCTTTTCCTCATTTAATTCACGCAGGTAAGAAAAAGGGAACTGGTTAATTCTTCAGGAATCACTTAAATTAATTCATATTTCGTTAGCCAGGTTCAGCGCATAAATACGGAGAAAAAGATGGTGATTTGATGGAATAAATTTTTAAGTACGTAAAATTACGGGACTGGCTTGATGAGTTAAAAAAACTGCGATCGTGCCAGGGGTAGACACGAGTAATTTTGCTGCCAGCTCAAAACTCAGGTATCTGGATGGTTTTTCCTGGAAACCGCTTCCATGCAGAGATATAGAGGCAATAATGGGGAAGTCTGGACGAGACCGTTAGGTTTCAACACCGCATCAATTCAGTTGGAGAACGCCTCGAATGCGAGATTTCATCAAAAACACCCTGGCCAGTCTGTTGGCAATCTTCATCTTTTTGGGAATGAGCGTTACTGGCTTGCTGTTCCTGGTCATTTTGAGTGCCACGAAAGATGCGGTGCCGAGAGTGAAGGATAAATCTGTGTTGAGTTTTAACATGGGCTTGAATATCACAGATGCGGTGCAAGGTTCTCCAAACGAATTTAATCAAGCGTTGGGAAATCAACCGGAGGGCATTTCTCTCAAGGCGACGTTGGATGCCATCAATGAAGCAACTCGCGATCGCAAGATTGTCGCGATTTACTTACATGGTGAAATGGCCGGCGGCACCGGTTATGCCCAATTAAAAGAACTTCGGGGCGCTCTCCAACGATTTCGCGATGCCGGTAAAAAGATCATTGCTTACGACATCAACTGGGGAGAGCGGGAATATTACCTGGCCTCGGTTGCCGATACCATCTTGCTGCATCCGTTTGGCTCGCTGGAGATGAATGGCATCAGCTCGGAAGGGGTCTTTTTTGCAGGAGCTTTGCAGAAATACGGAATTGGCGTACAAGTCACCCGGGTGGGCAGGTATAAATCAGCCGTAGAGCCGTTCATCCTCCAGCAACGCAGTCCCGAAAATCGTCAGCAAACGCAACAACTGCTGGGCGATTTATGGGGGGAGTTTGTGCAGACCGTGGCCAAATCTCGCAACATTTCCCCGCAACAGTTACAAACGATCGCCGACACTCAAGGCATTTTGGAACCCGACCAGGCATTACAACAAAAACTAATTACGAAAACGGCTTACGAAGATGAGGTAATTGAACAACTCAAGCAGATTGGCACCGAAGAGGATGATTCGTTTCGGCGAATTGAACTCCAGTCCTACGCCACCGTTGCCAGCGACCAAATTAACCAGAATCGCAACGCCAGCGAAAAAATTGCCGTGGTGTATGCCGAGGGCGATATTGTGAATGGTCGCGGGGATTTTGATCAGATTGGCGGCGATCGCTTCGCCCGATTGTTCCGTGAAATTCGGCAAGATGACGATGTGAAAGCGGTCGTGTTGCGGGTCAATAGTCCGGGTGGTAGTGCCGTTGCGTCGGAAGTAATTCAGCGCGAAATTGTGTTAACCCGCAAGGAAAAACCCGTTGTGGTTTCGATGGGGTCGATCGCTGCCTCTGGGGGATATTGGATTTCGACCTCTAGCGATCGCATCTTTGCTGAGTCCAACACCATCACGGGTTCGATCGGGGTCTTTGGGTTGTTGCCCAACATCCAGCAACTCGCCAATAACAACGGCATTACCTGGGATGCTGTCAAGTCTGCGCGGTTAGCCGATTTGCAAACCGTGACCCGCCCTAAAACGCCCCAAGAGATGGCCCTGATTCAAAAGAGCGTCGATCGGATCTACGATCAGTTCCTGACTCGCGTTGCCGATGCGCGCAAGTTGCCGAAAACGAGGGTGGCTGAAATCGCTCAGGGGCGGGTGTGGTCAGGAAAACAGGCGAAGGCGATCGGCCTGGTGGATGAAATTGGTGGTCTGGAAGCTGCCATCCAGGATGCAGCCAAACGCGCCAAGTTGGGAGATAAATGGCAAATTGAGGAATATCCACGACCTCGATCGTTTGCAGAATTGCTCTTTGCGGCACCGGATAGTCAGTTTGCCAACCTATTTGCTAGCAAAGACCCTATCCTCACGGAACTCAACAAGTTGAAAACCGAACTCACCGTGTTAACGACATTGAATGACCCACGCGCGGCTTATGCCCGGTTGCCCTTTAATTTCCGCCTGGATTAAGTTCCGGCTTGGTTCAGTCAGATGAGTGGCTTGGGGGGGCAAACTCCCGATCACTCATCTCGTTTGGGCCAAAAAGCGAGCAAGCTAAACAAACACTTGAATAAACGCGATCGGGTTGCAACGATTGTTTACAATATGGTTTGCAAAACTTAAACTATAAGTGTCATGATGCCTGAGTCTGGCAAGTACCAGTGTTTGTAATTGGCAGGATGCTGATTCCACCAAATCTTCTACTTCACGCGAGGTGCAACTTTTGACCAATCCCTGTGGGGTGGACATCTTGTCCGCCCGCTCCAAGCAGGCAAGATGCCCGCTCCACGAGAAAACAGTACTTTTGACGATTAAGCCGCACATTGCGTTACTTCATTGATTTAGAGTTCAGCACCGTTTGACTCAGGTTATATCTCCTGGCTGGTTGCTTCAAAGTTGTCTTAAAGACTCGTCCCAATCACGCATGAAAGAACATCGGTTGACCATTCTGCAACGACTCAAGCAGGATTTGAAAAATGATCTGATCGCTGGGTTGCTGGTTGTCATACCGCTGGCAACGACAATTTGGCTCACGTTGACCATTGCAACCTGGGTGATTGCCTTTCTAACGCGAATTCCCAGCCAGTTAAGCCCCTTTGATGGCTTGAATCCAATTCTGGTCAACTTACTGAATTTGCTGGTTGGGTTTGCCGTTCCGCTTGTGTTTATCCTGCTGACGGGGCTGATGGCCCGCAACATTGCCGGACGTTGGCTACTCGACTTTGGAGAGCAAATTCTACAAGCCATTCCGCTGGCGGGGGCGCTCTACAAAACCCTGAAGCAACTCCTGGAAACCCTACTAAAGGATTCGGGCAGCCGCTTCCGGCGCGTCGTGTTAGTGGAGTATCCGCGGGCGGGAGTGTGGTCACTGGCGTTTGTCACTGGGGTCGTGAGTGCTGAAGTTCAATCCCACTTTGCTGGTTCCATGTTGAGTTTGTTCATTCCCACAGCACCAAACCCAACCACGGGCTGGTACGCGATCGTGCCCGAACAGGATGTGATTAATCTGGCAATGCCGATCGAAGATGCGTTCAAAGTCATTATTTCCGGTGGTATTGTCAGTCCCGATCTCACTGTTCAACCTTCCCTGCCACTGGCCACACGCCCTCCACTGGATTCGCTGGTAGAGCGGTTGCCGAATGAGTCAGAGGCGACCAGGTTGGCGTTGGAACTCCAGGACGAATAATCGTTGTCATTCCATCTGGCCCCCTTACCCACGTTGCTGCAATTTGATAAGTTAAGATGGCTGGGCTAACGCATCGTTAGTGCCAGCTTTGTTTTTTATCGCAATTACCATGCAAGCCCGCCGTATCGCTCGCGAACTCGCTCTCCTGAGTGTTAGTCAACTTCCTGCAAATGCTCAAAATTTGGACAAGCAAACATTACAGAATGTTGTGGTGGCGGCTGTTCGAACTCTCACCACGGAGGCTGAAGAAGCGTTGGAAACAGCCTCCTCTGAATTAAAGCAGGGGAACGATCGCCTGTTGAGTAGTCAAACTCGTACCACTGATGTGGAAAGCGCTCGCAGTATGGTGACTGAAGCGATCGATTTGACTCAAACGGCAATTAATCGCTTGGGCATCGCAATGGAAATTCCAGAAATGGTGCAATTGGCAAACCAAACCGATGTCAGGCACTACGCACTGGAAATTGTTGGCACGTTAAAGCAAAATCGGGAAGAAATCGATGCCATCCTGACTCAAGCCTTGGTCGATTGGCAACTGAGTCGCCTTGCAACCATCGATCGCGACATCCTGCGCATCGCTGTCACCGAAATTCACTATCTGGCTGTGCCCGATCGCATTGCCGTGAATGAAGCGATCGAGTTATCAAAACGCTACAGCGGCGAAGAAAATTACCGTTTTATCAATGGGGTATTGCGGCGCGTGATCGATGGCATGAAAGCCAAAGCTAGCAAACAGAAAGAACACAAGGAACAGGAACTGAATCAAGCGGAATAGTCGGCTTGACTGTTTCTGCATCGGTAGAAGGCTGACTCCATAGTAATTGTGGCCTCACGTTTTCATCTTCCTGAGCAGGCGCGAGACAAGAGATAACAGCAGTGGAAGAGTTTCCGCACTAGACTAATAACAGCAGTTACGAACATACGGGTGAGGTAAGGGGCAATGACGTTTGATTGGTTTCGCCGTCGATATGACCAAGACAAACCAGACGAACAACAGCCGGTAGAACCTGCACCCGCTCAACCGACTTCTACCCAAGCGGATACGCCAGCAGAACCAGCGGAAGATTATCTCAATTATGCAAAGCTAGCTTACGAGAACATTCGTAAACGCCAACAGGAATCGGCTCAAGTCACCCAGGTTGAGTCAGAGCCTGAAGCAGGCGAAGCAGCGATCGCAACACCCGCACCGCCAGCCGCGGTAGAACCTGACGCAGAGACAGCACCACCAGTCGATGTCGCTGCCGCAACCGCTCCAGTTGCACCAGAACTCGCTCCAGTGGAAGCTATCCCGCCCACCGAACCACCGGCAGTCGTAACCACAACTGCGCCACCTGAACTAGCGACTCCTTTACCATTCTGGCAAGCGGCTGAAGCCGAACGTCTGGCGCGGTTAGAGCAATTACGCGAAACCGCGATCGTCGAACCAGAGCCGGAACCCACACCCAGCCAGCCAGCCCCACCGACTGCCACAGTTGCGCCCGATTTACCTGACTTCATTCTGGACGAAGGATTTGTTTGGTCAACCGAAATTTTGGCGGCCCAGGGACGGCGGCCAGACCAAATTTCGATCGAAGAGATTACCTGGCTCAAACGATTACGGCAGGGCTTAGACAAAACACGGCGGGGTTTGGTTAACCAACTGCGGGCGATCGTCGGGCAAGGGCCGCTCAACCAGGATGCGGTGATGGAAATTGAGGCCGCCTTGCTGCAAGCTGATGTGGGCGTGGAAGCAACTGATGCCATCATCGAAGCACTGCAACAGAAACTCCGGGATGAAACATTACCACCCGACGCTGCCATTACCTACCTGAAGCAAATTATCCGCGACATGCTCGATCGCCCTCTGGGAGAATACGGCAACTTGGCCTTTGCCCCCGAAAAAGACATGCTCAACATCTGGCTGATGACCGGGGTGAATGGAGCTGGCAAAACAACGACGATCGGCAAACTCGCCCACATCGCCCAAAAATCTGGTTACAACTGTTTAATTGCGGCTGCCGATACCTTCCGGGCGGCAGCAGTGGAACAGGTCAAGGTTTGGGGAGCCAGAAGCGGCGTTGAAGTGATTGCCAACCCTGGGAAGAATACCGATCCCGCGGCGGTGGTGTTTGATGGTATTACGGCGGCCCAAGCCCGCGGCGCTGATTTACTCCTCATTGACACGGCAGGGCGGTTGCAAAACAAGAAAAACTTGATGGATGAACTTAGCAAAGTTCGCCGCATCATCGACAAAAAAGCACCAGAGGCCAAAGTGGAATCGTTACTGGTGCTGGATTCTACCCTGGGGCAAAATGGCCTGCGGCAGGCGCAAGTTTTTTCAGAATCTGCCAAACTGAGCGGCGTGGTTCTGACCAAATTAGATGGAACCGCTAAGGGAGGAATTGCACTGGCCGTGGTGCAGCAATTGGGTTTGCCGATTCGCTTTATTGGCGCAGGCGAGGGCATTGAAGACTTGCGGCCTTTCTCCAGTTACGAATTTGTTGAAGCGCTACTGAATGGCTAGGGCTAAAACGCACGAGTAACAGGCAGGGGGCCGCAGGTGAATCTACTAACTCTGCCTTGAATTGCAGGGAATGGCCGAACCCCCGCCCGGAGATGTTGACCCAAAAGCAATCTACTGAGCGAATCCTGAGGCCACGATCATGGAGCCGATGCCAGAATCTGTGAAGATTTCTAGCAACAATGAGTGGGGCATGCGTCCATCCAAAATGTGGGCAGCGTGAACTCCCTGAGCCAGCGATCGCACACAACAGTTGACCTTGGGAATCATCCCCCCCGACACAACGCCATCATCAATCAATTTGCGGGCTTCAGAAATGTCTAGCCGGGGGATCAGCGTCGATCGATCTTTGTAGTCCCGCAAAATGCCAGCGGTATCGGTAAGGAGAATTAACTTTTCGGCTCCCAAAGCCGCCGCAATCTCGCCCGCCACGGTATCTGCATTGATGTTGTAGGCTTGCCCTGTTTCATCTGCTGCAACGCTAGACACGACTGGAATATACCCAGATTTAATCAACGGTTCCAGCAAACTGGTGTCCACACTAGTGACTTCCCCGACAAACCCAATCCCTTCGTGGTCAGAAGGCCGCGCCTTAATCAAGTTGCCATCCTTGCCGCACAGACCAACCGCTGATCCACCTGCTTGGTTAATCAGGGAGACGATTTCTTTATTCACCCGGCCCACCAGCACCATCTCCACCACATCCATCGTGGGGGCATCTGTAACCCGCAAGCCATTTTTGAATTGCGCCTCAATGCCCAGCTTATCCAGCCAGGTATTGATTTCAGGGCCACCGCCGTGTACCAACACTGGCCGAATGCCGACGCAGGCCATGAAGACAACATCCCGAATCACCTGATCCTTGAGGTTGCTGTCTTTCATGGCCGCACCACCGTACTTGACGACGATCGTCTTACCAGCAAACTGCTGAATGTAAGGCAGAGCTTCACTCAAAATTTGGACTTTAGTGGCCTCAGTCGCGGAATTGGTTTCGTTGGGTGCGATCGTCATAGCTGCAAGCACGGGGAAGAGTACGGATCATATGCAGTGTAAAAGAGACTTGAACAATCAACAATCCTTAATTCCAGTTGCAGCAACAATTGTCAAGAAACCCTTACTTGTAACGCCCCTGCTAGATGCAACACGACAGAGGTGAGTCAGAGAGCCGCCTTAGACTGGGCTTCTCGGTTCGCAATTATTGTTAATACGGACTTGAAGCAGGCTCTCCCGCAGCGTTAGTCCAAATGTCATCTGGCAGTGATCGATCACGGTAACAAACTCGATCGAGATCAGGATACGTGATTGTGTCTACTGCTGATCGAGTGCCAACCACTAAGCATCGTGTTGCCGTAGCGCTACAATTCTCAAGACAGTGCCCAACTGGCACTCCTGCTTGAAAAGTTGCGGCATCGCCAGGACGTAATATAGTCTTCGCGTCTCCTTCAATGAGCGTGATTTCGCCTTCGAGAACATAAACCATTTCATCCTCAGCGCTATGCCAATGCTTGAGCGACGAACGAGAGCCAGGCTGCAAAACTTCGATGAATGCACCGAACTGGGTAAGCCCTCCGGCTTCACTGATCCAAAGCAGACGATTTGGTTCCGGCATAGAATTAGAAGGGCTTTCCTCAATGACAAGACCCTCAGGCGGAATGACAGTCATGTTGCGGCCTCCAGGATTTTGGGGTTTTGAGAGTGCTCACGTTTAAAAGCAATCTGGGGTGAAACTGCCGTGTAAGCCGTAGGGAACGTGATGCTTCAGGTTGAGCCGCGCTACTTGATGTAAGTCGTGGGCATCCAGAATAACCAGAGCTGATCGATCGCTGCTGGCATCAAATACTAGCGTCAACACCCAACCATCGTCTTCTGCGCCAACTAGGGCGGTGTGGTCGGAATGCCGGGGGACAAACACCGGTTCACCCACATAGCCCCAGGGGGCCGCACTCCAAAGCTGGCGATCAGCCGTTTCTACATCAACTTTGAGAATGGCCTGGTTAGGCGCGTTGCCTGTGGGTGCGTGAGCCGCGGCCAGGTACAGATAGCGATGCGATCGACCCACTTTGGCCGGATGGAGTGACGGAAACTCACTGCAGCGGGCCTCTAACAGGTGTCGCTGCACTTCGCCCGATCGCAGATTCACTCGAAACCGCCACAATTGCCCAGGGGCCAGCGTGTCAAAGTCCGTTTCCCGAAAATCCGCATCTGGCTCCACGGAGGGCAACGATTCATAGCAAATTGAGTCGATCACAATCTCGTCGCCAGCCTCAAAGGCGTTGGCATGGTGGAAGACAAACCCGGAATGAGTCGCGAAGGTCTGAGCCGTAGAAAGCAAGGCGTGAGGGGTGGGAGACGGTGATCTGGGAATGACCACAATTTTGGTTGCCTGCTCTGGATGAAACTGAATACATTCTCCTGCCGATCGCAACCCAGCCAGGAAGGGAAGCGGGTTAAACGTCACCGGATTTTGGAAGAAGATGCTGTAGGCAGGGGTGATGGCAAAGTCGTGAATGAAACAAAAACCGGGCACTGTGGTGCTATTTTTGCGTTGTAACTGGCCGTTGGCAGCAAATTCTAGAACGGTGATCTTGGACGAAAGACCCGGTTTGATCGCGAAATTGAGCAAACACGGCTCACCATGATCGAGTTGACTCGCGGGATCAACCCAGGGATGGGCACCAAAGGCATCTCCCGGTTGCAACACGCCATCCAGGTAGTCCAACCCGATCGTGTCGAGGGTTCTGGGATCCAGGCGATGGGGTTCTGCGGCTTCCCACAATGCCAGCAGCTTGCCCCCCCAATAAATCACATTCGTATTCGCAATATTTTTCAACTTCAAATCAAACAGATTCGCAAGCCAGCCACCGGGTTTATCGGTCCCAAACACCCCGCGGTACATAATTTTGCCTGCTGCTTGCTCAGCTAGGTAGCCTTCAGTTTGAATGTAGCGATTCCGAAAGTGGGCACGGCCATTTTGAAACGCGATCGCACAAATCATCCCATCGCCATCAAACGGGTGATGGATGCGTTGCCCATTCACATCTAACCGGCCAGGGCCATTCCGAAACAGCGTGCCCGTCAAATCCAGCGGAATTTCGCCGTCCACATCCTCAATCCAGTAGTCAAATTCCTGCGGGAGGGAGCGGTACCCCCGTTGCCAGTCTTCGCGGTTGTAGGGTTTGTCCGGGGCGATCGGCTTATTCAACTCAATACTGGTCATGATTTGTCCATGAAAGGGTAGAGGGCTAACTGACTGCTATCCGGAGCTACTGCTCACTCGGTTCTGGCTCACGGGCATGGGAGACTAGCTCCGTCATTAGATCGGGCAAAAACGGTTGCGCCAGGTGCTTAGCAGTGGATGTATCCAATTCCAGGGCCGTCGCAGGATGCAACGCCGCTTCGGTCTGTTCCACCGATCGCACCGCATCGGCACCAGGCAACCAGCCCAACAACGGTAATGGCAACAACGTCGAAAGATTGGTCAACACCACCAACAGCGCCAGATTTGTGAAGTTATTTTCTGTTACGCCAAACCAATGCATCAAAACTGCACCCGTTTCGTAAGACACCAACCCCGCTAAATTCACAACTGACATTAGCAAGGCGAATAGGGTCGCTTCCACTCCCGGAGGGCAGAGTCGCGCCGCCAGCACCAATACCGGCATAAAGGCAATTTGGCCCATCACGGTTAACACCAGGTTATCGCCCAAGCTAAACCACTGATCGCTAATGCCCAGAGCGCGGTTGGCGTGAGTGACAAGCAACAAAGTAGACAAACCTAAAACTGCCGAGATCACGGTAGACCAGCCAAAGATCACCCGAAACGGAACGTTTTTGAGGAAACGCTGAAACATCCACACACCTGCCAAGGCCGCAATGCTAGTAACAAGTCGCACACGGCCCAAAAATTCTGGCTCAAAGTGCAGTTCGTTGGTGGTGAAGAAGAAAAAGGCTGACTCTGCTGTGGGGGTGGCTTGCCAGAGAAAAAGGAAGGCCGTCGGCAACCAGATGGATTTTTGGCTCACAGCTTTCCACAGTTGCTGGAGTTGGGTATTCACGATCGCCCATTCCGTTTTTTCAGTAACCTTTGATTCCGCAATCAACCAGGGAATGAACGCAATGATCAACGGAAAAGCGGCAGTAATGGCAAACACGGTCCGGGTCGAAAAATGCTCCAGTAGAGACCCGCTGAAGTAAGCTGTCAACAGACCCCCCAGCGCTGATGTGCCCCAGCAGAGTGATTGCAGTGATCCGGCATCGCCCACCGATTCAGCTCTGGCTCGCTCTACCACCAGGGAATCAACAATCACATCGCTGAAGGCAACGGAGAGAGACCCCAGGGCGATCGCCAGCATCGCGCCCCAGGCTGAATGCACCACTGTCGCCAGGGCAATCCAAGATAGCGCCCCCAACAATCCCGATAGGATCAGGTAGGGGCGTCGCCGGTAGCCAAAAATTGGCAATCCGTCTGAAATAAACCCAAACAACGGTTTCACCATCCAGGGCAACGCCGCCACTCCAACTAAAGCCGAGACTTCAGCCGGACTCAAACCCAACTCATCCTTCAAGAAAAAGCTGATGGCTAGCCGCGCTAACCCCAGTACTCCTTGAACCAGATAAACCGTCAAAATAGCCAGTAGCTCAGCCGTTGGCTCGTGTCCAAAGAACACTTTTTCCGTGATGGATGCCTTGAGGCGATCGAGGCCAGAGGGTGAAACAATCATTGACAATTTTTTACAAAGGTTATCAATCGTCTCTCATCATAACGTGTTGCCTTTGGTGCAGCATCCTGTAATTTTAGATAAACAAAAATCCCCCCGTAGGAGGACGAGGGGAGTGCATGGCTAAGGAGCAGTCAGACAGAAGTCTGTTCATTTCCACACTTCTATTCTTCTTGAAATCGCCGGAGCAAGCGATGACGGATGTCGCTCGATCGGTGTGTGCCACATCCTGCTACGGCGTGATCAGGGTGGAAACGAGGCGTGATTTGGGTCACAGGGGCGCTTACATCCAGTCCTACTGACCAGGTAAAACTGTGGTGCAGTCGGCATTTTGGAAGCCAAAGTCGAAATTTGTGAGGCCAGCCGGGTTGGGCAGCGAGGCTGACGCAAAAACCGGGTAAAGTTGGCCTGTGCCAGTATCACGCGCCGCCAACACCTCGGACTGGTCGATCCAGAACAAGCCGTTGTTGAGATAGCGCAGTTCGCGACTGATGGATTGACCGTTGGCAAATTCGTACTTGCCTTCAGCTTGCGTCACCATGCACACTCGGCTTTTCACCTTGGAGGGATAGACGTAGTAGGTGCGATCGCCCGCCACCCAAGCCCCGGCAAATTTGGCACTGGTCGGATTTACCTTGGCCCAGGTTGCTTGATATGCCTGCCGTTGTTTACGTTGCTCGGCTGATAATCTCACCCCATTGCCAAACGCCCCCGCTTTAAGTTTGCGATTGAACTGAGTCAATTCTTCCCGGGTTGGGTAGCGGACAACCGTGGACGTGGGCGAGTTGGCATCCACGACGGGCACAGGCTCCACTAGCCCAGATTCCAGATCGAGGTAGCGCAGTGCTTCTGACACAAAGACGGCTTCCTTCGGCGTCACATTTTGGCAACCGGCCAACTCGGAGCCGTTATTCAAACTGTATCCCGCTCCCACAAAGCGATAAAAAGGGCCGCGGCCCATCCATTGCCCCAAAAGCTGTGGTGTTTCTGGCCGTTGTTCCAACTGCCCTCGACCTAACACCGCATTCTTGATGGGAAATGTGGCGGTTCCTGCCGGGAATCCACCAATGCCGCCAGTCGTGCCTTCAATGCCAAAGCAACTCGCCCCTTTGCGGTACACCAGTAAGTAGCTCTGGAAGCGGCCATCGTCACGGGTCAGGATATTGGTGAGTTGAAATCCAGGCGGGACATTTCTGGGCATCACCATTCTCATCCCCACCGATTTCATCTGCTGAAGTTGGCTGGGAGACACGCCCAAATCCAAAATTCGAGTTTGAGCGGCCTGCGAACGGGTTTGGGCAAGCCGCTGGGGCGTTCTTGGAGGCTGGAGGGGTTGAGTCCAAGCAATTGAGGTGGTGCTGGCGATCGCAAATCCCATTCCCAGTCCAAACAACGAGTTATTCATTCTTGTAAATCCTTCGTGCCTGAGTTCTTGCAGAAATAATTTCTTTATCTGCTAACTTATCGGACTTCTTTGAAAAGATTATGCAACTTCAAGAAAAAATTAAGTCCGATCGCAAAGATCTGCATCGTTGGGAATGGATAGGAAGAGCACAACAGTCTTATTTATCTGTAGCGATGATGTGAAGATCGATGTTTTGGTGCCGGATCAGCTTCATCAGTTTTTGGGTGAAAGACCCTTTAATCAAACGCTTCCAGGCGGGTTGTTGACTTTCCCCAATCACGATTTGAGTGACGTGTTCTTGGAAGGCTACATTCGCGATCGCTTCAGCTACGTTGGCACTGTCAACGCGGATAAACTGCCCGCCAAAATCATGACACAGCTGTTCACAGGTTTCGATGTGTAGGGCTTCTTCTTTCGTTAGAAATCGCCCTGGGTCAGAAACAAATACCGCGAATAAAGGTGCATTCATGTAGTTCGCGATTCTGCCCCCTCGGCGTAATAATTGCAGCGAATTTGGGTAAGTAGAGACACACACCATGACTCGTTCATGAATATTGCAGTATTGCCCTACCATAGACAACGTGTTGCCATCGTCTTCCACGGTATCGGCTACTTCGCGCAGGGCTAACTCGCGTAGGGCAATTAGGTTCCGCCGTTGGAAGAAGTTTTCCAGAGATTGTTGAATCTTCTCTTGGGCATAAATTTTGCCGTCACGCAGGCGTTCTTCTAAGGTTTCTGGGGTCACGTCGATCACCACAACCGCGTCGGCTTCGTCTAATAAGCGATCGGGAATGCGTTCCCGCACAACGACACCCGTAATCCGAGCGACGGTGTCATTCAGGCTTTCGATGTGCTGAATATTGACGGTGGAGTAAACATCGATGCCTGCATCCAGAATCACTTCCACATCCTGATACCGCTTTTCGCGCTGGGAACCGGGCACATTGGTGTGAGCTAATTCATCTACCAGTACTAATTGCGGTGCCCGCGTGAGGATGGCGATCGTATCCATCTCGTCTAGCATCACATCATTGTGAGCGATCGCGGTTCGGGGCACCACCTCTAACCCTTGCGCTTTGTCTGCCGTTTCCCGCCGTCCGTGGGTTTCGAGGATGCCAATGACAACATCGGTTCCGTCTCGCTTTAAGCTATGTGCTTCTTCTAGCATCTTGTAGGTTTTTCCCACGCCCGGAGCCATCCCGATGAAGATCTTGTGCTTACCGCGTTTTCTGGTGCTGCTGTATAAGCTATCTGGCGGAGCAGAAGGATGATACATAGGTTTCGATGTGTTTCCAGAACAGGTTGCTGTATGTGCAGATCTCCGGTTAAATCCAAAGACTCTACCGGGGGACTTCCCCCCGCGCCCCCGCCTCTTGGGGGCCTAACTCCCCCAAACCCCCCGAAAGGGTTAGTTGGTTGGGCGCACTCAAACTGGGGTTGAGCCATTCCACTTGGTTAACCTGGGGCTAACTTGTTGGCTGGAGCGCATCTAACGCCAGATTTAGCTGCAACACGTTCACTCCCGGTTCGCCGAAGATGCCTAAAAAGCGACGGTCTGTATGCTGGGATATCAGCATTTCTAACTGATTGGGGTTAACATTCCGCACCTTTGCCAACCGTGGAACTTGAGCCATTGCGGATTCAAGGGTGATGTGGGGGTCGAGGCTGGAACCGGAGGTGTAAACCAGGTCGGCAGTTGGGGCAATGCCTGCTTGCTTTAAAGCGGTAATGTTTTCTTTGACGCGATCGACCAAGGCCGGATTGCTGGGAGCCAGGTTACTCGCACCCGATACTCCCGTTTTCAAAAGGCCAGCCGGGTCATCCTTTGGGTTGGCCGTGCTGTAGTTTGTGGTGCTGGGGCGACTGTTGAAATAGCGATCGCTACGAAATGGTTGGCCAATCAACGCTGAACCAATCACCTGTCCTTGCTGATTGCGGAGCAGGCTGCCGTTGGCTTGATTCGGAAAAACGAGTTGCCCTACGGCCAGCATCAGCACTGGGTACAGAATAGCCGTCAAAACCCACAGGACAAGGGTGGATCGAATTGCTCTGGTGATGTCACGTGTCATGCTCATAGGAGTAGAGAAGAAAGAAAGTGAGAGAAGAAAGTGCAGGGATAAAATGCCCAGATGCTCGATCGAGGTGATTTCACCAACGTTAAAAGCGTTCAGGTTGGAACATAACCACAAACAGATAGATGGACAAGGCCAGCGTGACACCCCCCAGCAGCACTAACCATGCCACCTGGGATGGAGTGTAGATTTCCGGCGTTGCGGCATACACGGCAGGGGCTAGCACCAACAGGTTGAAACATAGGCCCAGAAACAAGTAAATGGGGCGTTGGTGGCGAATAGCAAAGATAGAGTGGGTTTTCATTGGTGTAGGAGTTGGGGAGTAAAAGGCTAGGCGATCGGAATGAGCAGGTCGATGAGCTTGATGGCAATGAAAGGCGCGATCACGCCCCCAATCCCGTAGAGAAAAATGTTGCGCCGCAGCAGTTGATCGGCAGTGAGGGGCCGAAACTGCACGCCTTTGAGCGCTAGCGGAATCAAGGCGGGAATAATCAGCGCGTTGTAAATCAGGGCAGCCAGCACCGCAGATTGAGGGCTTTTGAGTTGCATGATGTTGAGTGCGCCAATCCCTGCGGCGGCAAAAATCGTGGGAATGATGGCGAAGTATTTGGCGATGTCGTTGGCGATCGAAAAGGTGGTCAACGCGCCACGGGTAATCAAGAGTTGCTTACCGATCGTCACTAGGTCAATCAGCTTGGTCGGGTCAGAGTCGAGATCCACCATGTTGGCGGCTTCTTTGGCGGCTTGAGTGCCAGAATTCATGGCTAAGCCCACATTCGCTTGTGCTAACGCTGGCGCATCATTGGTGCCGTCTCCCGTCATGGCCACCAGTTTGCCCTGAGATTGTTCTGCTCGAATCACTTCAATCTTGTCTTCCGGAGTGGCTTCGGCAATGAAATCATCAACGCCTGCTTCCTGGGCAATCACGGAGGCGGTAATGCGGTTATCGCCGGTCAGCATAATGGTTTTCACGCCCATCCGACGCAGTTGATCAAACCGTTCGCGTAAACCAGGTTTGACGATATCCTTCAGGTAAATGACGCCGTAAATCTCGTTGTCTTTGCACACAGCGAGGGGCGTGCCACCCAGTTTGGACACTTGCTCGTAGGCCGCATCCAGATCAGCAGAACTTTTACCATTGCGCGATCGCACGAATCCTTTAATGGCATCTACGGCCCCTTTCCGAACTTCACCCCCATCCGGCAAATTGGTGCCACTCATCCGGGTGCGGGCAGAAAACTCGACTCCTTCCGCTTTTTGGGCCTCAAAATCCACCGTCGCGCGAAACTGTTCAGCCAAGCGCACGATCGAGCGACCTTCGGGCGTTTCATCAAAAACACTGGCTGCCAGTGCGACCTTCGCCACCTCTTCGTCAGTATGACCATTGACGGGGATGAACTGATCCGCCAACCGGTTTCCCAGGGTAATTGTGCCAGTTTTATCCAGCACCAGCGTGTTGATGTCACCGCAAGCTTCCACGGCCCGCCCAGAAGTGGCAATCACATTAAATTGCGCTACCCGATCCATCCCAGCAATGCCGATCGCGCTCAGTAACCCGCCGATTGTGGTGGGAATCAGGGCGACCAGGAGCGAAATCAGGATGGCGATCGTCACCGGTGCCTGCACATAGTTGGCCAGAGGAGACATCGTGGCCACCACGATCAAAAACACCTGGGTCAGTACCGCCAGCAACACAGTGAGGGCAATTTCGTTGGGGGTTTTGGTGCGTTCGGCTCCTTCCACCAGGGAAATCATGCGATCGATGAAGCCCTTACCCGGATCGGCAGTAATCCGAATCAGGAGTTCATCCGACACCACACGCGTCCCGCCCGTTACGGAACTGGAGATATCTGTTCCTGGTTGCTTCAGCACGGGAGCCGACTCGCCCGTAATTGCCGATTCATCTACAGAAGCCACGCCCTGAAGCACTTCGCCATCTGCCGGGATCATCTCTCCAGCAATGACTTTGACCTGATCCCCCCGGCGCAATTCGGTTGAGTTCGTTTCCTCCACACGCCCATCCGGCAAAATTTTGCGAGCGATCGTATCGGAGCGGGTCGATCGCAGTGCATCCGCCTGAGCTTTGCCCCGCCCTTCCGCCACGGCTTCGGCAAAATTAGCAAACAAGACAGTGAGAAACAAAATCAGCGTAATCAGTCCATTGAGCAGGCGCTGTTGGTTCAAATCACCGGGAACTGGGCCAAACAAATCTGGGACGATCGTCACCAGCAGCGTCACCAGGGTGCCAATCCAGACAATGAACATCACCGGATTTTTGACGGCAATCCGCGGATCAAGCTTGACAAACGCCTCTTTCACGGCGCGTTGATACAGTCCAGCCATGTTTGCTTTGGGCGTATGTTTGCGGCTGTCACGCCGACCACCAGGGACATTTGGAGAGCGAGAAGAAGTTGGAGTCATAAGGAGTTAGTAGAGTTGAAAAGCTTCAGCGATCGGCCCCAGCGCCAGAACCGGAAAGAAGGTGAGGGCACCCAGAATCAGAATCACGCCAGCGGTGACGGCAGTGAAAAGCACTGTATCGGTGCGGAGCGTGCCAACCGTCAGGGGCACAGGTTGTTTCCGCGACAGGCTATCGGCCAGCAAGAGCAGGGCGACGATCGGCAGGTAACGCCCAGCTAGCAAGCTAAAACAGGCACTCAGATTCCACCACAAAGCCGAAGGCGCAGGCTGACCATCCAGCAACCCTTCAAACCCAGAGCCGTTGTTGGCTGCGGCAGAGGTGTACTCGTAAATCACCTGACTCAACCCGTGAAAACCGGGATTGGTGATGCCGTTGAAAAATCCTTGGCTTGTGACCTCGGCAGCCGCACTGGGGAACGTCATGGTAATCGCTCCGGGAATCAGCACTGCGATCGGATGCACCAGCAACAGCAGAAAACTCGCCAGCACGACTTCTCGTTTTTCGATCTTGCGGCCCAAAAATTCTGGAGTGCGCCCCACCATCAACCCCGTCACAAACACCGCCAGAATCAGATAGGTGAAGAGGTAAGCCGTTCCTGTGCCCTGACCGCCAAAAACGATTTGCAGAAACATATTGGACAAGGTGGCAAAGCCGCCCCCCGGCATGAAGGAATCATGCATACTGTTCACGGCTCCACACATCGTGGCCGTCGTTGCAATGGCAAACAACGCCGATTGCGCCCAACCAAACCGGACTTCCTTGCCTTCCAGGTTGGGCTGTGGCCCGTTGAGCAAGGCATTAACGGCTGGATTGCCTTGAAACTCACCGATCGCCGCCACCACCACAAAAATCACCAGTATTGCGGCGGGAATGCAATACACCAACCAGGCTTGCTTCAAATTGTTGGCAAATACGCCGTAGGTGTAAATCAGGGCCGTCGGCACCGACAGGAGCGCCACAATCTCCACCAGGTTGGTAAAGCCGTTAGGATTCTCGAATGGGTGAGCAGAATTGATGCCAAAGAAGCCGCCGCCGTTCTCGCCCAGTTCTTTAATGAACTCAAAATGGGCAACTGGACCCAAGGCGATCGCCTGACTCACGGCCCCATCTTCCAGCGTGGGGACGATCGCTGGCCCTGCTAAGGTTTCGGGAATCCCAGCCGCAATCAGAAAAATGGTGCCAATGATACTGATGGGTAACAAAATCCGGGTAATTGACAGGGTTAAATCAACGTAGTAGTTACCCAGCGGTCTGCCCGTCACCCCTCGAATGAAAGCAATCCCGACTGCTAAACCTGTGGCTGCCGAGACAAACATCAGAAACATAATGGCTACAGTTTGACTCAGGTAGCTAAACGTGGTTTCGCCAGAATAATGTTGCTGATCAGTATTCGTTAAAAACGAAATTGTGGTGTGTAAAGCCGTATCCCAGGTGGGGGCACTCAAGCCGGTGGGATTCAGCGGCAAGATGCCCTGCAACATGAAGATCAAAAACACCAATACACCCATCACCACATTGCTATAAAGAATGGCACGGGCGTAATGCCAACCCGTCATTTCTTCCGTGGTGCGGACAGCCATCATGGCAAAGAGCGATCGCTCCAAAGGCTGCATGATCGGCTCAAGAATGGTTTTATGTCCCATAAATACACGCGCAATATACCGTCCAAAAAAAGGCGTAATTGCGACCACAATTAGCAGCGTTAATGCGATTTGTAACCATCCTTGCAGCATGATATCAGAATGCTCCTTAAGTCATAAGCAAATATTTCAAATGGCTGCACTTGCTGAATTGAACAGTCATTAAGTGAGTAATACACAGGTACAGTTTTCCTCAACGTAACTTTGAGGGCTGGAATTAATGCTGAATCTAGGGCAATAGCGATGACGTAGTCTCCTGCATGAATGACTGGATTCGTATTTGCCAATAAAACTTGGCTACCTCTAACTAATCCCAAAACAACACAAAATTGAGGTAGTTCAAGCTGATTTAAACTGACTCCACAATGGTAGCTTTCATGCCGAATTGGAATTGTGACCGCTTGTGGAGACGCTAATTGCTGAGACACAGATGTAATTCGAAATTAAAGAATTTACATTGATTATTTGCGGTTTGTTTAAAAAGCACAATACACAGTAAGCATAAATCTCAAGAAGGGCACAAGCACCTGTATAAATCAAACTTTTACCTGGTTCTATACAAAACATTTAGGTGAACTATATGAATCGTTTAGTGTTTTACCGCACAGCTACAGCAACGTGAAATTATTCATTAAATCGCCACGTTCTATAGAATGTTCATATTAGGGAGTTCTTGAGTTTTGGCAAACGTTTCTGCGAATTATGCGAACAAATTTCTCCTCACTTTCACAAGTCAAAATACGGTTGCAAATCATTTCCCTATTTGCGATCGTCTTGACTTTGGAATTTCTGACTCCCACGGATTATGTATTTGGGTATCTCTACACCGGGCCAATTTTGCTGACGAACGCTCGCTTGGGCAGAATGGCGACGCTAATTGCGACTGTTCTTGCCGTGTTTTTTACCCTGTTAAACATTTGGGTGCCTGCGGGTGAACCTGTCCGTGCGGCGACGATCGCCAGTCGTTTAATTGCCGTTTTATCTTTGGTCGTTACTGGCGGTTTGAGCGATCGCATCCGCCGCAACGAAGAGGCCATTTCTCGGCAACAAACCCAAATCCAGGCTCAGGCCCAACTTGCCCGCCTGCGTGAAGACTTTGCCTCGACCCTGACGCACGACCTCAAAACCCCACTGCTTGGCGCGATCGAGACCATCAACGCCTTTGAGCAAGCCCAGTTTGGCCCTATTTCGGCCACACAAGCAACTGTTTTAGCAACGATGAAACGTAGTCATCACACCAGTTTGCAATTGGTCGAAACCTTGCTCGATGTTTATCGGAATGATGCCGAAGGGCTAATTCTCCAGATGGCTCCCCTCGACCTCACAACCCTGGCCGCAGAAGTTGCCAGTAATCTGGCCGAACTGGCTGCCAGTCGGCAAGTTTACATTGCCGTGCAACAGGGGCAGTCAGAATTTCGGCGATCGCTGTGGGTGCATGGGGATGCCTTTCAACTCCAACGAGTATTAAATAATCTCGTGATTAACGCCATTAATCATTCTCCGCGGGGGGAGCGGGTGGAAATGGTGTTAGAACCGCAAGCGGCTTATCAAGTGGTGAAAATTATTGATCGCGGAGCTGGCATCAAACCCGACGAGTTTCCCTATTTGTTTGAGCGGTTTTTTCAAGGGCAGAGCGATCGGCAAGCCAAAGGCTCCGGCTTAGGGCTGTATCTCTCTCGCCAAATTGTGGAGGCTCACAACGGCACTATATGGGCCGAAAATCGTGTTCCCACCGGAGCCATATTTAGTTTCAAACTCCCCACCTATCCGTACCAGGCTCCTGCTTAAATAGGTGTGGATCCCATCTCATGGTGCTGATTGTCTGAGGGCATGGCTAATCAACCACTGCGAATTTTATTGGTTGAAGACGACGAACTCTTCCGGTTAGGTTTGAGCGTCCGCTTGCAGCAAGAACCTGGAATTGAAGTTATCGCCGAAGCGGAAGATGGCGAAACGGCGGTTGCTTTAGCCACTCGGCAAGCCTTTGATATCGTGTTGCTAGATGTGGGGCTACCAGGCATTGGCGGGATTGAAGCCTGTCGTCAGATTAAACAAAAACAACCACAATTGCCAGTTTTGGTGCTTACGTCGCGATCGCAACCGGCCCTCATTACCCGCCTGATTGAAGCTGGCGCTCAAGGCTATTGTCTTAAGGGAATTGCCGCTGAAACCCTAATTCTGGCGTTACGCTCAGTTGCAGCGGGTGCATCCTGGTGGGATTCGACCGCAACTCAAGAAATTCGCGCCGCGATCGAGAAACCCGCTGAGTCAGCCCCCAACCCGGCCAAACAAGTCACGCCAACTACACTACCTGTGCCCTTAACCCAGCGAGAACAAGAGATTCTCAGCCTTTTAGCCGCTGGAAAAAATAATCAGGAAATTGCTGAATCTCTTTTTATTGCACCGGGAACTGTGCGCGTACATGTCCATGCAATTTTGCAAAAGCTAGATGTGCGCGATCGTACCCAGGCCGTCATTGTTGCCATCCAAAATCAATTAATCGATCGGGTATAGAAATTAACTTTAACGGCTGGATGCACTCTGGTCGCCACCCACGGTTTGCTACGCGGGTGGCGTCTGGCACTCGCTTATTTTCGCAGCCTGACTTTTGTCGTCATCAAATTTTTTCTAATTCATGGGCTTGCAGATGCGCACGAAACTTACTGCCAAACTTAACGATGTAAGGAAAATTGGCGCTAATCGGCTTGCCATTTAGTTCTTTGACTACTTGAATTACTTCACCTTCCTGCCCCTTCAGGTCGAATGCCTGGTTGCGATGCTCAGGATGGTGATAGACCACAACGGATTCTGTAACTCGAACTTGGTCTCCAATGGAGAAGGACTCGGTATCAATTTGCATAATCTGGCACTTTCACAACGGCTTTTATTAAGTGAGTTAGCGGCTGTGAACTGTCTCATAACCACAACTTTTTTATCTTTGCATAAGACTGCACCGAGATGAACTCAGCTTGTTCAGGGAATTGAGAGTCGATGAGGGGTTAGGGCTGGGGCGCAGTCTGTTCTTGTTTTTGCTCATTGCTAGGATTTAGCTGATTCCAGGCTAGGAAGCCACCCAGTAGCAAGACCCCACCCAGCAGCAATAACCAGAGCCAACGAGACGATCGCGCTTTCGGGCTAGTTTCTACCGTCGTTGTTGCAGGCACGGGGTCATCCTGAAGCAACGCTCGCGATGCCGCCGACCAATCAGAAGTGGATTCTGGATCGGTCGGCGGCAGCATAATTTCTGGCGTTGGCGAAGAAACATGACACTGGAGCAGCACCACGGAGACGTTATCGTGCCCATTCTTCTGATTCGCCAGTTGAATCCATTCCTCCGCGGCCCAGTCGAGCGATCGCTTCCCTCGAAACACATCCGTCATAATCGGCACCCAACCAGCTTCAACCCAGCCGTTATCGCTCAACCCATCGGAGCAAAGCAGTAAAACGCCGTCTTCTTCCAAAATGAATCGTTGCACTGCTGGATGTAAAAACTCCGAGTCTCGTGTCCCCAAAGCCTGAATTAGCGATTCAGCATCTGGACGCAACAGCGCTTCGCGATAAATCATCCGCCCCATGCGTTCTTCGCGTATGGCGACATCATCATCCAACGTCAAGCATTGGCAATACCGGGGGGTAATCCAGTAGGCACGACTATCGCCCACATTAACTAAATACAGTTCGTGGCTATTTTCAGCGATCGTTGTGGCTGCAACCGCGATCGTTTGCGGCAACTGTAAACCCAATACGACCGTTGTGCCCATTCTGCGTCGGGCCTCCCGTCCCTGGGCATCGTTTTGGGCAGAAATTAAATCATTGGCAACTCTAACCGCCGCCGCCAGTTGTTCTGCAACAACCTTTGGAGCCAGTAAGTCTGGCTGTTCCGCCAGCTCAGAGAGCAATGCTTGCAGTTGTAACTTGAGCGACTGTACGGCCATTTGGCTGGCAACTTCCCCACCTTCATGGCCGCCAATCCCATCGCACACCATCACTAGTCGGGATAGAGCCTCATCGGGATGGGTCTGCTGCCGGGAGGGAGGCAGTGGGTAGCAGCTATCTTCGTTGTGTTGGTGTTGGGGGCCAGTATCTGTACGACTGGCAACTTGCAGCCGTAACGGCAATTGGGCTGCTTGCTGAAGTAGGAGTTGATTGAGCTGAGCCGCGATCGCCTGCATCTCGACATCATCCGCTCGCATCTCGTAACACAAATTCCGTAACGGTTCCGCAATGGTGGGCTGAGCTTGATCAACCCACCCCAACCAGAGGATAGCCAAATCTGCCAAACTCAATGGTGCAACTGCATCCATCGATATTTCCTCTTCGGCCAAAACCGCCTCATCCCAGAACAACTGACATAAGCGAACGCGCCACCCCTCAACTCGAAGATTGTCTGCCACCAGCAAACTGGCTTTAGCCTCTTGTTCGGCTAAGGGTTGCCACAGTTCTAGCAACTGCCATAACCAGTAAACTTGTCGCACCGCAGACGCACTGGCCCAAGCCTGAGCGATCGTGGGGTACAACTCTCCTTTCTCCGTCAAAGGTGCATTTTCTAGCAACAGGACAGAACTCGCCGCCACCGCTTCTGCTTGGGCTGGAGTACAAATGCCGTAAACCTGCGGAATATGCAGCCGATGGGGGCAAAGATAGAGGTAGGACTGAATCTCATCTGCAAGTTCCACCCCTGGAAAATTGGGTTGTAGCGCTGGTTGTGTGTCTAGCCAAATTTGGGGCGCTTTGACGAAATATCGGCCTGCTATCACACTGCCCACGGGCACCGTCAGCACGGCTTCCCCCACGACCCACAAATAACGGTAGACCAAGGGCGTTTGACAGTTTTCACACACCACATTGCCCAGCTTATTTAATGGCGCGGAGCAATTCAGGTTAGGGCAGTACACTTGTGGCTGAGCAACATTCATATTGCAGCTTTCCCATTCACTTGCACTCAGTTTACGAAATGCTGGTCTCAAGGTGACATTTTCCCCTCAGGATTTGTCGGAATGAACCGCTCTATCCTAAGGGCAGATCAGCTACAGTAAAGAATAATACCCGTCTTTCCTCAGGAGACTAATGGCTTCCTATTCGTCGATCGCGGTTCGAGAACTCCCATTATTTCCGCTGCCGGAGTTAGTTCTTTTTCCCGGTAGACCACTCCCGCTACACATTTTCGAGCCTCGCTACCGGATCATGATGAACACTATTTTGGAGACAGACCGACGCTTTGGCGTCCTCATGTTCGACCAGGTGCAAGGTAAACCTGCCGCCATTGGCTGTTGTGCTGAAATTGTGCAGTTTCAACGGTTACCTGACGATCGCATGAAAATTCGGACGATCGGGCAGCAACGCTTCCGAGTGCTGGAATACGTCCGCGAGAAACCTTACCGCGTCGGTTTAGTGGAATGGATTGAAGATCTTCCGACCGAACGGAACTTACAAGCTTTAGCCGATGATGTGGGGCAACTTTTACGCGATGTGGTGCGCCTCTCAGCCAAATTAACGGGGCAAGAAATTGAATTGCCTGACTCAATTCCTGATCTTCCGTTGGATTTATCTTATTGGGTGGCCAGTAACCTTTACGGAGTTGCTGAAGAACAGCAGACCCTCTTAGAAATGCAAGACACTGCGGCCAGGTTGGAACGAGAAGCCGAGATTTTAACTTCTACCCGCAACCATTTGGCTGCTAGAACTGTACTCAAAGATACGCTCAACGATGCTTTGTAGCGGTTTAAGCTGACGGTTTCAGTAGATGGGTTGGATGGGCAAAATGCTATAGCTACCCAATACCTTCAACGTCGCTGTGACATTTATGAGTTCTTTCATCGCCTGTTGAAAGTCTGGTTGATGATCATCGGCCTCCAAATCTACGAAAAATAAATATTCTCCTAACGATCGCTTGGTGGGGCGTGATTCAATCCGGCTCATATTAATCTGGCGATCGGCAATGATCTGGAGCGGCTTCACAAGTGCGCCGGGCACATCATGCACCACAAAAGCAATCGAAGTATGGCTGCCACCTTGGGATGGCTTCATACTGACTACCCAAAAGCGCGTACAGTTGTCGGGATGGTCATTGATTGGACAGGCAAGGATCGGCAAATTGTAGAGTTCAGCCGCGCGTCTGGAAGAAATTGCTCCCGCTGAGGGGGTTTCTGTCAAGTATTTCAACGCTTCGGTCGTAGATTTCATCGGTACGAGTTGGGCGTCGGGCAGATGTTGCTCTAACCATTCCTGACATTGAGATAAAGCTTGTGGGTGAGAATAAACAGTTTGAATGTTCGCGATCGTCGGTGACTGAGATAAGAAGGCGTGAGCGATCGGCAGATCCAGAGCTTGCTGAATTTGCAGTCCATCCAGTTGCCAAAAGGTATCGAGGGTCATCGTCACACTTCCCTCAATTGAGTTTTCGACGGGGACTACCGCTAAATCAACCTGCCCCTGAGCTACAGCTCGCAATGTTTGGGCAATACTGACCTGCGGATGCAATTCGGCTCCTTGCTGAGCTTCTGCCGCCAACCAGCGGGCGTATTGCAAGGCCGCAGCTTCTGCATGAGTTCCAGATGGCCCTAAATGGGCGATCGACAGCGTCATAAGTTAATCCTTTGCGTTACAAACCATTACTCTTACCCAAGCTTTCTCATTTTTAGCGCCGGTGTCGCTGCCTCCGGAGAACCTGCGACCACCTGATTTCAATTGGGCGAAATCATTTGCAGTCAAGCCCCTCAAGTTAGAAACCCGCTGTTTTGGAAATATTAAAAATGAGTTCCATCAAACGATATAGTGATGTTCACACCATTAGAACTGCCCCATTTTATTTACATTTATTTAAAATTAGAAATAGCGATTTAATTTTGTCCTTTATCGTGGTTCCTCCTCAATGGATACTCGCTTTTTTGCTTCCCAATCGGTTGATATTCCGGTGTCAGAGCAGCCCATTCCGATTCAGCATTATCTCCGTCAGCCCCATCGCCTCGTGCATGCATTGGCAACAGCGAATCGGGTGGAATTTTTGGGCGATGACCTCTATCGGCTCAAGATGCGTCCGTTAACCTTCATGACCTTGAGTTTACAGCCTACGGTAGACATGCGAGTTTGGGCAGACTCTGCGGGCGTGGTGCAGTTGCGATCGGTGCGGAGTGAAATTCGAGGGGTGGAGTATGTTAATGATCGTTTTACCTTGAGTTTGGTTGGCCAATTACGCTCGCAAGCAATCGGCGATCGGGTGCATCTGCAAGGTAGAGCCGATTTGGAAGTGCGGGTTGAGTTACCACCACCGTTTGTGTTCACGCCCAAACCCATCTTAGAAACCACTGGTAATGGGCTACTCAAAAGCGTGTTGCTCACGGTTAAGCAGCGCCTGATGCACCAACTGATTTCTGATTATCAAGCTTGGGCAACCTGCCAAATCTCTGCTGAAAACAGTCAATCTTTGCCGTCTGCGCTGAATCCCACCAATTCTTGACAAGATTTAGTCTGGCAGGGAGCAAAGGATTTACGGTGGTAGGGCGTAATTCCATAGGTGGCGATCGCGCGCCGATGCTTCACGGTGCCATATCCTTTGTTCGTGGCCAGTTCGTAGGCTGGGTAACGGCTTGAAAAACGGGTAACTAACTTATCCCGCCAAACCTTAGCGACGATGCTGGCTGCTGCGATCGCCAACGATACCTGATCCCCCTTGACCACAGTTTGTTGCGGCAACTCCAGCGCCGGAATCCGTTGGTTGCCATCAATCAAACATAGCTCTGGAACAACCTGTAATCGGTTGACGGCTCGTTTCATCGCAAGTAGGGATGCTTGCAGGATATTCAGACGATCAATTTCTCGCACGGAAGCATAACCAATGCGACAATCTACCGCCAGTTGATAAATCCATTGAATAAGTTCCTGCCGTTGCGATGCAGAAAGTTGCTTGCTATCCGTAACTCCCCTAGCTGTCAGGGGAGCCAGTGCCGTGTCAGGCAAAATCACAGCTGCTGCGACGACGGGTCCCCACAACGCCCCCCGCCCGACCTCATCCACTCCAGCAACGATCGTGTTTGCGGGAACGGTTAATGCTGGAAACAAGCGTTGCTGCGAGACATCCTGCTGACGCCGTGGCATGACTCCGATCGCCCTACGGTTGATTTTACGAGTTAGTTGCCGAAGACCGGCGACGACGACGACGAGGAACGCCGTTTTCTGGTTCGGTTTCTGGTTCGGTTTCTGGTTCTTCCACGTCGGCAATATCTACAATTTCTGGTTCAGGTTGCGGGATGGGACTGGGTGGAGCAGCGAGCGGCATTTCATCTGAGGCTTCTGCCACTTCATCCTCCAGCGTTTCAGGCGGAATCACGAGTGGGGGAGGAGCCTCTCCCGGCAAAACAACAGAGACTACTGCCGTTCTGGGATTCTTGACCTCCTGCTGCGACAAAACCAGCGGCGAAATGCCCATCCAGGCATACACATCTTGTTCCGCAGGCGACATCTCAACAGTCACGACTTCAGGCGGCTCCGAAGGTTTTGGTTCACGCCGCGATCGGCCTCGTCTTTCCTCTAGTTCAGCCGGGGCTGCACCTTTTTCAAAACTGGTTTCCGTAAACTCACTTTCACGCTCTGCTGGGGTTTCACGACGGCCTCTGCCTCGCCGCCCCCGCCCGGTTGGCTCCGAACGGAGTTTCGGTTCCGTAAACTCATCAAATTCTGCCTCTGGCTCACTCATGCCATTTCCATTGGGAATGGGACTGGGTGGACTGTAGCGCCCCTCATCCCAGGAACTACGGCCAGCCCCTCGCTCTCGATTGAGTTCTTCCCCAACCCGCCGTCGTCGCCGCCGCCGATTGTTTCCAGCATCCGGATAGTTGGGATGGTTCACAAACTCACCCGTATCCTCCTCCTCTTCTTCCTCCCGATTTTCCCAAGGCAATTCTGCTGGTAGCGGAATATCGGGTAAATCACGGCTCCGGCCAACTCGTTCCGATCGCGCTTCCCGCAGTGGCGTAACCGCAACTCGCTCCGGCGCATCTTCGTCTGACCCTTCTGATTCTCCCGGTAAGTGCACGAGGTGTCCTAAGCCACCGCATGTAGGGCAAGCCCGACCAAATAATTCGTAAATATTTTTTCCCTGCCGTTTGCGGGTCAGTTCAATCAACCCCAATTCTGTCAGTTGAGCAATTTGTGGACGCGCTTTATCCGATCGCAGTGCCCGATTAAAATGCTCTAACACTTGGAGTTGGTCTCGGCGAGAGTCCATATCAATGAAATCGACAATAATCACGCCAGCAATATTTCGGAGACGGAGTTGGCGGGCGATTTCGGTTGCCGCTTCACAGTTTGTCCAAAGGACAGTTTCACGGGCTGTTGCCGAGCGGGTAAACGAACCAGAGTTCACGTCAATCACAGTTAACGCTTCAGTGCGCTCAATAATGATGTACCCACCGGATGGCAAATCAACTCTGGGCTTGAGGGCTTCTCGGATGGCGGCATTGACGCGGAAATATTCCAGGACAGGAATACGATCGCGATGTTGGTCAATCAATACCCCTTGAGGCAAGCGGCCACCGCCCCAAGTCATCAAATGCTGCTTCACACGCCGCAACCCCGTGTGAGAATCCACCACAATTCGATTCACATCGTTGCTGTAAACATCCCGCAACACCCGCTGAATAAAATCATCGTCTCGGTTCAGCAACGCTGGAGCGCGAGTTGTTCCCCCTTCGCGGCAAATGCTATCCCATTGTTCTTGCAGCGATTCTAAATCTTCGATAATGGCATCTTCGGGCATTCCTTCCGCTTCAGTTCGAACAACCATCCCCATGCCATCGGGTTTAATTAAAATTGCTAACGCGCGCAGCCGATTTCGCTCATTTTCGTTACGAATCCGGCGGGAAAGATTGACGCCTTTGCCATTGGGCATTAACACCAAATATCGCCCTGGTAAAGAAAGATTGCCAGTCAAGCGGGGGCCTTTGTTGCCAGTCGGTTCTTTCATCACCTGAACCAGAACTTTTTGCTGGGGACGCAACAGCTCTGTGATGGAACCGGCTTGTCGTTGCAGCTTCAACGGGCCTAAATCGCTGACATGGATAAATCCATTGCGCTCGGTGTCACCAATATTTACAAAAGCGGCATCAATTCCCGGCAAAACATTTTCTACCACTCCCAGATATACATCTCCAACCTGGTGAGTGCCGGTGGCAACAATGAGTTCTTGAATTTGATCCTCTGAAAAAACGGCAGCGATCCGGTGCTGCTCCGCGATGATAATTTGCTTTGACATTCACATTCCTCAAAATTTTACGATCGCCACGGAGAGTCGTCCTGGGGCCTCTCGCCTGGCTTCAATATGACAATCCATGTCGAATCGTGCAGCTATGCCGGTGCAACGAAATACGTCCCAGCTCAAACTAAGGAGATTAGTCAAAAGTTGCTAGTGACGACCATGCACAACCTAGCTCAAGACCATACAAACCCTTCTTTCACCCATCTGCTTTTGGATGAAAACCTTGCTGAAAAGTAGAAAACCTGGCGAATGAAGCTGCGACCAAATAACACTAACTGTATGGCAAGTTTCCTTAAGCGTGTCTGAGTTCGCAACAACTTCTGTTGTGAAGCATTATAGCGTGGCTAGACTCGGATGCTACTAAATTTCAAAATCAATATTTCTTAAACCGTTGCCAGGATGAGCTGAGTCCGATGCACCTGCAACAGGCGTAACTCAAACCCAGATACCTGCTCCAGCATTTGCACTACGTGGTCGGGCCGAAGCAGGGTGCCATCATTGCGACAGCTACCAACATACGTCAAGCAGACCGCAGCATTCTCTGATAAGGCCGGGAGTTGGGAATCAGCTAAGGCAAGGCTGAACAGTCGATCGCGTAAGTTAATCGATTGCACCTTCCCAGATTTGGTAGTGTGTTTAGTCCAAATGGCATCCTGCGCTAGGAGGGTTTCAATCCAGGTGTGCCAATCTTGCAGATTTGCAACTGTTTCTGAGTGGTCATTGGCAACAAACCCAATTGCGATCGCATACTCTGCCCGTTCCAAGAGCTGAGTTGCAGATGGGGTGGATTGGTTGATCACTTCAACCCGATAAAGGGGAATTGTACTTGGCAACTCAGCGGCCAGCCGAGCTTGGAACTGGTCAGGCTCGACCAGTTCAGTTAGCTCAAAATCCACAATTTCGCCAGAACTGGTAGTGCCTAGCGGCAAGGCATTGGCCGGAATAATGCGCGGGCCGGGATGAAATCCGCCGCTAAATGAAATGGGTAAGGCCGCCCGTCGAATGGCGCGATCGAGGAGTCGCATTAAGTCTAAATGACTCAAGTAAGCCATTTCTCCGAGTTTGCCAAACCATACTCGGAGACGTTGCGCGCGGGTTTGATTGGGCACAAAATGGCCATCAAAGGCAGGGATGGCAGGTGGTGGCACCACGATATTATGTCCAAAATCCAGTCCACAGACACCGCAGTGAGAGCAACCCTCAAAGGAGCAATCTGGGACAGTTGCCGCTGCAAGCGCCCGTTGCAAATCCTCTCGCAACCATTGTTTTTCAATGCCTGTATCCAGATGATCCCACGGCAGCGGGAGATCATAAAGGTTCGCTCCAGCCCATGCCCCACTTTCGATTTGCCGATATTTCCACGTCAAACCAGATTCATCGATCGCCTGCGTCCAGGCAGCAAAGGCTCGATCTAAACTTTCCCACCAGGCATCCATCCCCGCACCCAATGCCCAAGCCCGCCGCACGACTGCCGCTAAGCGGCGATCGCCTCGCCCCACAAAGTCTTCCATCGCTGAAATGCGAACATCAGTGAAATTCGCCTTCAAACCCCGGATGCCACGAAAAGCCTCTTTGAGTAAGGCTTGCTTGCGTTCAAACTCAGTCGTTGACACTGAGTGCCACTGAAAGGGGGTATGCGGTTTTGGCGTGAAATTCGAAATAGTGAGGTTAAAGTTGATCGGTTTACGCCCCTTCATCCGACATTCCTGTTGCAGCCAGCGGACTGTTTCAGCAATTCCCAGCACATCGACATCGGTTTCACCCGGCAACCCAATCATGAAATATAGCTTGACCCGCTCCCACCCTTGCTCGTAGGCCGTCTTCACGCCGCGTAGCAGTTCTTCGTTGGTCAACCCTTTATTAATGATGTCTCGCAGGCGTTGTGTGCCAGCTTCTGGCGCAAAAGTTAGCCCTGTATTCCGGGTGCCGCCCACAATGTGCGCAATATTTTCATCAAAGCGATCGACTCGTTGGCTGGGCAGAGATAACGAAACGTTTTCGTCCTTTAAGCGGTTTTTAATTTCTACGCCAACGGCTGGCAGCGCCAGATAATCCGAACAACTCAGGGAAAGCAATGAAAATTCGTTATAGCCCGTTGCTCGCATCCCCTCTGTAATCGCATCGATCACGGCTGCTGGAGCAACGTCTCGGGCTGGCCGTGTCAGCATCCCCGGTTGGCAAAAGCGACACCCGCGCGTACAGCCCCGCCGAATTTCCACTGTCAAGCGATCGTGGACAGTTTGGACGTAAGGCACCAACCCGATCGAGTAAGCGGGGATGGGAGTCGCAACCCGGCGCAGAACGCGCGTGGGAACGTCTGCCCGATTGGGATGGACTGAACCATCCGGAGCCATGTCATAGAACTGTGGGACGTAAACCCCCGGAATTTGCGCCAGATCCAGTAATAATTGCAATCGACTCAGCTTCGCGGCTTTCCCGTCCTCTAAAATCAACCCAATCTCAGGCAGTAATTCTTCCCCATCGCCCAGAGCGATGAAGTCAAAGAAATCCGCGTAGGGTTCGGGGTTAGAAGTGGCTGTTTGGCCGCCCGCAAAGATAAGGGGAAACTCTGTTTGGCTTTGCCGCTCTTGCCAGGTTAACGGAATGCCTGCTAAGTCAAGCATCTCCAGAATATTGGTGGCACCCAATTCATAGCTGAGACTAAACCCCAGGATGTCAAATTCTCGCAGAGGCCGCCGAGTTTCGACACCGAATAGTGGCGTTTGGGTGGCCCGTAACTTTGCGGTTAAATCGGCTCCAGGCAAGTAGGCCCGATCGCACATCTGACGGGGCTGGGCATTTAGTATGTTGTAAAGAATAATATGGCCCAGATTGGAGGAACCCACCTCATACACTTCTGGGTACGTAAGTGACCAGCGCACTGTTGCAGCGTCCCAGGGTTTATGGACCGCTCCCAGTTCGTTGCCCAAGTATCGAGCCGGACGCAAAATCTCAGGCGTGAGTAAGTTTTCAACCGCGATCGTCACATTAGTAAGCCTTCAAGCAACAGTGGTCACAGCTTCTTCCAAGCATGATGCAAAACCGTAGGGTGAACTTTGCAAAATCACTGCGACACTGCCCAGTATACTGAACCTCTACAAGATGTGGTTGGCGGCGATCGATTGAAAGATTTGGAGTAAATAAGAGCGACTTATTACAGAGAGTCTCAATTCAGGAAACACACGGCTTTCTAGGGTTGAGTTGCAGGTTAGGCTGACCTAACCCATGAGTGCTAGGGTGCGCCCCTGCGTCGGAATTGGATTCACAGTCGATGAATCGGATTTACTGATCGTAGAGCTTTCTAGAACCAGAAACACTTGATCGAGTTGGGTCAGCTCAAGCACCATCTGCACGGGGCGCGACACGGAGCATAAAAACAGTTGCTTGTTAAACTTTACAGCTAGTTTGAAAGCCGCAACCAGAGCCATCAATCCAGCGCAGTCAATTTGCTCCACCTGCTGCATGTCCAACACAAGATGACAATATTGTGAGGATGCCAAAAGAGCAGCATGCAATGTTTGATGAAATTGCATCACTGTACTTGCAGTCAGAGAGCTTTCCAGTTGAATAACAGCAGCCTCATGGTTTGGTTGAGGGGTGACGAGTCGCGACGATCGCATAAAAGAAACTCTCTATTGATAAGGGTGAGCATTTATCCATAATGCTTACGTTATCCCTAACCCTTCGGAGGCGTCTGTAGAACTGCTGGTATTCGTTAAATCTTTATCTGCTGTGGCTGCTCGATAAAATCTCTGCGTATCGTTCTACGCATTACTGAAAAATTCCCTGATGGCTGCTTAATCAGATTAGACTCCTACAACCGGGGGCATGTCTTCAACTTCCAGAAACGCTCGAATATGAGTTAGATAGGTTACAGGATCTTCCAGCATTGGGAAGTGAGCCGTATTTGGCATAATCACGAGCTGAATATTTTTCTGATTCAGAATCGCCGCTTGCTGACCGAGTTGGGCCGGAATGATGATGTCTCGCTCTCCTGCAACAAGTAGCGTCGGCACAGTAAGGCGAGCAAATTCCTGCGGCATGACTTCAGCAGCCCGCTTACTGACAGAAGTATAAATAGTGCCCACGGCTGTCGCATAATCTGCCATCAGAAAATCATTAAGAAATGCCTGACTGATTTGTTTGGGTACTGGGCGATGCAGAAACCGCTGCATGAAGAGTCGGTCCATAAATGGCAGTTGATACAACCACCGGGGGCGGTATTTGACGACATATCCACCAAATTTATGGAAGGCTGTAAATGCTTTTTCGTCGTATTCAAAGATTCCACTACAGGTGAGAATAGCTTTGATGACGCGCTCTGGATAGCGATTAAGAAAGAACGTTGCGATCGAGGCTCCCGTAGAGTGGGCATTTAAGTAAACACGTGGCAAGTTCAACTTGTCGAGTAATGCGGCGAGTTCATCGGCAAAGGTTTCAAGTTCGTAAATGTCAGGAGCGCTTGGGCGATCTGTCGGAATTTGATTGGAGCGCCCAAATCCACGTAAGTCATACAGCAAACAATCAAACGCATCAGCAACTGCTTGGGCAGTGCTTTCCCAGTAGCGAGCCGACCCCCCCCAACCATGAACAAAGACCATGACTGGTTTTGAGTTGGTTGGCTCAGAATGACCTGATTCAGTGATCCATTCGTAGTAATGGTCAACTCCACGAATTTGAATAAATGGCATAGCGATCGATAATCTCAAACACACCTTTAAACGATTGTAGAGACGTAGTTCCCTACGCCTCTAAATAAAATTCAAAATTGGTTGGCCAAGTTAGGCAGATTCAGGCTTGGGAATTGAAGAAGGATGCACAATCAACTCAGCCGTTGACCGTTTCTCAACCATCTCGCGCGTAATCGTACAACGGGTAACATCTTTACGGGAGGGCAACTCGTACATAACATCAAGCATCAGTTCTTCCACAATACTGCGGAGGGCGCGGGCACCCGTCTTACGCCGATAGGCTTCCTGCGCGATCGCTCGAATGGCATCCGGCTTAAACTCAAGCATCACGTTGTCCATCTTCAGCAGTTTTTGATACTGCTTCACTAAGGCATTACGTGGCTCAGTTAAGATCTCTGTCAGCGCCTCTTCGTCCAGCGGATCAACCACAGCCATCACTGGAACCCGGCCAATAAACTCCGGAATCATCCCAAATTTGACCAAATCATCTGGTTCTAAATGCTTCAAAGTATCTGCTGTACGCTTCTCTTTCGTGTGATTGTCACCCGCTTGAATGAACCCGATCGACTTTTTCCCAATTCGCTGTTCGATCGCTTTGTCTAAACCAACAAACGCCCCACCACAGATGAATAGAATATTGCTAGTGTCGATTTGAATGCAGTCCTGATACGGATGCTTACGCCCGCCCTGGGGTGGAACATTTGCCACCGTCCCCTCTAACATCTTCAGCAACGCTTGCTGCACACCTTCGCCGGAAACATCACGAGTAATTGAGGGATTTTCGCTCTTACGCGCAATCTTATCAATCTCGTCGATATAAATGATGCCGCGTTGGGCTTCTTCTACATCTAAATCAGCAACCTGTAGCAGCCGCAGAAGGATGTTTTCCACATCTTCTCCCACATACCCTGCTTCCGTTAAGGTCGTTGCATCCGCTACAGCAAAGGGTACGTCTAGAATTTCGGCCAACGTTTGAGCCAGTAAGGTTTTGCCACACCCAGTGGGGCCAATTAGCAAGATGTTGGACTTTTGCAACTCAACCACGTCTTCAGACGAAACTTTGCCGCTTCCTTTTGATTCTAAAAAGCTAAGGCGCTTGTAGTGGTTGTAAACGGCAACAGAAAGAATCTTTTTAGCATCATCCTGGCCAATGACGTGATCATCCAAGTATTTCTTGATTTCCCGCGGCTTGGGAATTTGATTCAAAGAAATGTGAGAAGTTCTGGTTTTTCGCTTTTCAGTGGAAGGTTCCCGCCGTGGAACGGGTTGCGGGGCTGTTGCACTAGAGTCAAATAACTCCTCGTCCAGAATCTCGTTACATAGGTCTACACACTCGTCACAAATGTAGACTCCCGGACCGGCAATTAATTTACGAACCTGCTCCTGTGACTTACCGCAGAAAGAACATTTGAGATGGGAGTCGTATTTGGACATGAGTGCCTCTTCCTTACAGTGCAGCAACAGGCTCCCCCGATTTGGGGAGATTTTGTCTAGAAATCACCTGGTCAATGAGACCATATTCTTTCGCTTCAGTAGCGGACATAAAAAAGTCGCGCTCTGTATCGGCTTCTATTTTCTCAAACGGTTGCTTGGTGTGATATGACAGTAGCTCATTCAGCGTCCGCTTGTGATAAAGAATTTCTTTAGCCTGAATCTCAATATCAACGGCTTGCCCCTGTGCACCGCCCAAGGGTTGGTGAATCATGATGCGTGAACTAGGAAGAGACATCCGTTTACCGGCAGTCCCAGCCGTCAGAAGAAAAGCACCCATGCTTGCCGCTAGACCAAAGCAAATGGTTGCGACATCACAGCGAACTTGCTGCATAGTGTCGTAGATTGCCATTCCAGCAGTGACAGATCCGCCAGGAGAGTTGATGTATAGCTGAATGTCTTTCTCTGGATCTTCAGCTTCTAGAAAGAGTAATTGGGCGACGACGGAATCGGATACGTTGTCGTCGATCGGGGTGCCCAGAAATACAATTCGTTCTCGCAACAGGCGGGAGTAGATGTCAAATGCTCGCTCACCCCGACCAGCCTGTTCAATCACAACAGGAAGAACATTGTCTACAACCTGGGAGGAGACATCTAGCGCATTCAGGCTCGTAATGGTGTAATCAACAGACTGAGATATCAACATAGTTGGCAACTTGCCCAAAAGTAAGTGAACTTACGTCTGCTAAATAATTGCAGCGATCAGGTGGGATATATCCAATTATGCCTCAAGGGATTTGGAACCTGCTGCGGACTCGGAAAAGATTCAGAACCGGGTGATGACGAATTCCTGGAACCGGCCTTGCCCCAAGTAAATCCTGACTCATTCTGCCAAATGATGCGGAAATATGCCACTCCTATTCGGCACTTGCTTTCTTTTTCGTGGACTTGCGTGTTTTCGACGTAGCGGATGATTCTTCCGCTATCCCTTCATCGGTGGCAACATCACTCGCGGATTCTTCAGCTTTAGCGGCCTTAGCGGGCGATCGCTTTTTCTTTGGTGCAGCTTCTGTTTCGGTGTCTTCTGTTTCTGGGGCTGCGGTTACTTCACTGTCCTCAGCCGTTGACCCAGCCAAGGTTTCATCAGGTTCTGCTACTGGCTCTGCGATCGCTTCTACCGCTTCTACCTCCACAGTCTGAATTTCACCAGGCTGAACTGCATCTACCGCTGCCAAATCTTCGTCAATGATGGGCGCAGCCTCTTCCGCTTGGGCTAGAGAGCCTTCCGGCACCATTTCAATCTCGGAGTGTTCAATCAGCCAATCCACAATTTTCTCTTTAAGAAGATCTTCTGCGACGACACTTTTCAAACGTTCGGGATCAACCGTCGCAGCGTTTTCTCCTAAATCCTCAAGCACCTGATTCACCCGCTCAGAAACTTCAGTTTCGGTTATCTCGATCGCCTCGCGTTTGGCAATTTCGCCCAGACCCAGCGTGCGCTTAATGCGATCGATCGCATCCGGTCGGGATTGCTCCCGCAACCGCGCCACCAAATCTTGAGTGAAGAATTGTTTCAGATCAATCCCCTGGTTCTGCAACTGCATAGCAGTTTGTTGCAGCATGAAATTCACTTCGCGCTCAACTAACGTCTCAGGGATTTCGGCCTCTACCTGGTTCACCAGGGCAGTTAGAATTGCTTGCTCTTTGTTGGAACGAGTTTTATCTTCGGCCTCTTCCGTAAAGCGCGTCTCCAGCGACTCACGCAATTCCGCGATCGTTTCAAACTCGCTGACCTCCTGCGCAAAGTCATCATCCAGTTCCGGCAGGTCTTTCTCTTTCAATTCTTTTAGCGTGACTGTGAAAACAGCTTTACGGCCTGCTACCTTCGGTTGGGGGTAGCTTTCTGGGAATGTTGCTTCGATCTCTTTGGTTTCCCCAGGGGTCATCCCCACAATGCCATCGATAAACCCTTCAATAAAACGGCCTTCCAGCAATTCCAGCTGAAAATCCTCCGCTTCCCCTCCGGGCACTTCTTCTGGGTCTTGGTCGGGATCCTCACTCGGCAACATACCCTTGAAATCCACAACCGCGACGTCTTTCATCTGAGCAGGACGGTTTTCCACCGGCACCAGCGTTGCCAATTGATCCTGGTAGTTACTCAAGACTTCGTTAATTCGCTCCGGGTCGGGTTTTACGTCTTCTGCCTGGAGTTGCAAGCCAGTGTACTGCTTGACGGTCACTTCTGGCTGAACATCAACTGAAGCGGAAAAAACAAGCACCTGACCGGGCTGAAATTGGCTCACCAGATCCTCAAAAGAAGAGCGAAGTTGGTAATTCCCTAGCGCATCAATCTTTTCTTGCTTGACGGCTTCTTTTAAGCCATCTTCGACGAGTTCTTCAACAGCAGCAGCTTTAATCCGACTGGGGCCAATTCGTTGGATGAGAATTTGTTTAGGAACTTTGCCCTTACGAAACCCAGGAATATTGGTCGATCGAGTAAATTCCTGTACCACTCGATCGTAAACTTTCTGAGACATTTCGGGGGGGACTTCAATTTCCAGGCCAATTTGACTGGCGGGAAGCTTTTCCTGGGTAACTTTCATCGATTTTTAGAAGATTGCAAGAGGTTGAAGCGTCGAATCATTAAGATGTTGACAATGCAAGCACACTTTGACAGGGGAGTTTGGGCAGTCTTAGCACCTGGTTACAGATGATAAACCGACAACAAATGCCAGAAAGCTACTATTGCATTCAATTCAGCATTGTGAAAATGCCGCAGTTAGCTATATTAACGGATTCTGATTCGAGATGGCGGATGATTTTTCAGTTTTATAAAAAATCTTATGTGATTCCAGGGGAAATACACGATTTTTGCCAGGAGGTGTGGTCAATTGAGCGGGATGCGACAAGCTAATAAATTGCTGTATAGTAGCGATCACTCAATATCGGTTGGTTCGGGGTGTATTAAGTTAACATGCATCACAGATCAGCCTTCGATGAGGAACATTTATTAAGATTGCCTAAGATTGAGTTTTTATCAAAAAATAATCGGGTCGTTTCGTACTTGCTTCGCAGCTGGTCACAAATTTTTAGGAAAAGGCTTGCAATATTTAATGAGTATCGTCGAATTTTTGCTGCAATCTGTGGGAGGTTATCAGTTTGGTTGAATCGTACCGGGTGGCAATTTTAGGCGCAACTGGAGCGGTTGGAGCTGAGTTGTTGCAGTTGCTGGCACAGCGGCAGTTTCCGTTAGCGGAGTTGAGGCTATTGGCATCGCCGCGATCGGCTGGGCAGCAGATTAGTTTTGGTGGCGAGCAGCTTACGGTTAAGCCAGTAGACGCGCATTCTTTCAACGGGATTGATATTGTTCTGGCCTCTGCGGGGGGGAGTACATCCAAAGTATGGGCCCCGATCGCAGTCCAGGCAGGAGCTGTTGTAATCGATAATTCCAGCGCCTTTCGGATGGAACGGGATGTACCCCTGGTGATTCCAGAAGTAAACCCGCACGCTGCTGCAAGTCACAAGGGCATTATTGCGAACCCCAATTGCACGACGATTTTGCTGGCTGTTGCCGTGTATCCCCTGCATCAAGTGCAGCCCATTCAACGAATCGTCGCCTCAACCTATCAATCGGCCAGTGGTGCCGGTGCAAGGGCGATGGAAGAAGTGAAAATCCAGGCAGCAGCCATCCTTGAGGGCAAAAAGCCAAAGGCTGAAATCTTCCCGTATCCCTTAGCATTTAATCTGTTTCCCCACAACTCCAAGTTGACGGATCAGGGCTATTGCGAGGAGGAGATGAAGATGGTGAATGAAACTCGCAAAATCTTTGGAGTTCCAAATCTGCGGATTACCGCTACTTGCGTTCGGGTACCCGTTTTGCGGGCGCACTCTGAATCGATTAATCTAGAGTTTGAGCGGCCTTTTGGGGTTGCCGAAGCCCGCGATATTCTGAGTCGATCGCCGGGTGTGAAACTAGTTGAAGACTGGTCTGCTAATTATTTCCCCATGCCGATCGATGCCAGCGGCCAGGACGATGTGCTAGTTGGGCGGATCCGCCAGGATCTCTCGCATGCTTGTGGGTTGGAACTTTGGTTATGCGGTGACCAAATCCGTAAGGGCGCGGCATTGAATGCGGTGCAGATCGCGGAGTTACTCGTTCAGAAAAATTTACTGAAGTCAACCGCGGCGATCGCTTAACTCAAGCGCCCACCTGTGACTATTGAAGAGCATTTGTGCTGCAAGTCCCAACAGACTTCGCCTTCCTAATTGATTTTTATCCTTTACTTCGTTGAGCGTGTGGTGAACTTTGGACAAGTAATAACAGCAATGATCACACCATTTACCCAAGATGGTGCGGTGCATTACGAAGTCGCGGCAAAGCTAGCTGCGCATCTAGCTCAAAATGGTTCAGATGCGCTAGTCGTTTGTGGCACAACTGGCGAGTCGCCCACTCTGTCTTGGAGCGAGGAACAGGAATTATTTCAATGCGTGCAGCGGGCAGTGGCGGGAAAAGCTAAAATTATTGTTGGAACGGGGTCAAACTCCACTCACGAAGCGATCGCGGCAACCCAAAAAGCCGCTAAACTAGGAGTAGATGGCACGCTTCAAGTGGTGCCATACTACAACAAGCCACCCCAAGCTGGTTTGTACTATCACTTTAAGGCGATCGCGGAAGCTGTTCCTGATCTTCCCATGATGCTTTACAACATCCCGGGGCGGACTGGGCAAAATTTGTTACCAGAGACGATCGCCAAACTGGCAGAGGTGCCGAACATCGTCGCGGTCAAGGAAGCAAGTGGTAGCCTGGATCAAGTCAGTCAAATTCGTGGTTCAACTCCAGCGGACTTCTTAATCTACTCTGGAGATGATTCTTTGACACTTCCGATGCTGGCAGTTGGAGCGCGAGGCGTTGTGAGTGTTGCCAGTCATCTAGTTGGTTCTCAGCTTCAGCAGATGATTCAAGCCTTTTTTCAGGGGAACGTTCGTTTGTCACTTGAGCTTCATTTGCAGCTTCTACCTTTGTTCAAGGTGCTGTTTGTAACAACAAATCCGATTCCTGTGAAGGCTGCCATGCAACTCCAAGGCTGGGATGTAGGCTTAACTCGTTCGCCGCTTTCACCCCCGACCCCCGACCTGATCGATGCGCTGCGATCGGTAATGGGACAACTTTCTTTGTTGTAACTAAATATTTATTTAAGTAAATCGACGAGCTTTGTTGACAATTTCATAGGTTATTTTTTGCAGCTAATTGAAGTAGAGTCGCCCGCCTGCGCCCCCTTTAGTTAGTAGATTTAAGAGAGGACAAATCGGGATTTGTTTCCAAGTGTTTACTTGTTCAGGCCACTTCGATTCACATTTTTAAACATAAACATCGACAAACATAAACATCGATATTCAACCCCTGGTAGCTGTCCCCCAAAGTTATTAAATCTCACATTCCATTCATTTTTTTAGCTCAAACACAGCCGACAAACCGCATCTACAGAATCGCTATTTTGTTCAAAGGATACAAATGACTGAATCAAACTCAACACCAACCCTCAAAATCATTCCGCTCGGTGGTCTACATGAAATTGGTAAAAATACCTGTGTTTTTGAGATTAATGATGAATTGCTCTTGCTCGATGCAGGGCTTGCCTTCCCCACGGACGGAATGCATGGTGTAAATATCGTGCTTCCTGATATGACCTACTTGAGAGAGAACCGGCACAAAATCAAGGGCATGATCGTGACGCACGGGCACGAGGATCATATTGGTGGCATTCCTTTTCATCTCAAGCAGTTTGATATTCCTGTCATCTACGGCCCCCGGCTTGCCATGGCCCTGCTTTCTGACAAATTGGAAGAGGCTGGTGTGCTCGATCGAACGGAACTCCGCACTGTTTCTCCCCGAGAAGTTGTGCGAGTTGGCAAGTCCTTCTTCGTTGAATTTATCCGAAACACTCACTCCATTGCAGATAGCTTTACAGTGGCTATTCGCACGCCCGTTGGAGTGGTGATCCATACTGGCGACTTTAAGATTGACCACACTCCAGTGGATGGCGAGTTTTTTGACTTTCAACGATTGGCTGAGTACGGGGAGCAGGGAGTCCATTGCTTGATTAGTGACTCCACGAACTCGGAGGTGCCTGGGTATACGCCTTCAGAACGATCGGTATTTCCCAATCTTGATCGCGTGTTTAGCCAAGCTCAGGGGCGGATACTGGTAACGACCTTTGCGTCTTCAGTTCACCGCATCAACATGATTTTGGAGCTTGCCAAAAAGCATGGGCGGGTAGTGTCGGTGCTGGGGCGATCGATGTTGAATGTGATTGCCCATGCTCGCAAGTTGGGCTATGTCAAATGTGAGGATGATCTGCTGCAACCGCTCAATGTGATTCATAAGCTGCCTGACGAACACGTCCTGATTTTGACCACTGGCTCCCAGGGCGAGCCATTATCGGCCCTGACTCGAATTGCCAACAATGAACATCGTCAAGTTAAGGTCCGGTCTGGAGATACAGTTGTCTTTTCAGCGAACCCCATTCCTGGCAATACGATCGCGGTTGTCAACACGATTGATAAGTTGATGATTAAAGGGGCAAAAGTGATCTATGGACGGGAGCAAGGCATCCACGTTTCAGGGCATGGATGTCAGGAAGATCAGAAATTGATGCTGGGCTTAACTCGCCCCAAGTTTTTCCTGCCAGTACATGGTGAACATCGCATGTTAGTGAAGCATGCGCAAACCGCTCAAAATGTTGGAGTTCCCGCTGAGAACATGGTGATCATCGATAACGGGGACGTGGTGGAGTTAACGCCATCCAGCATTCGAATTGGTGGTAAAGTGCCGTCGGGAATTGAACTGGTTGATGCCTCTCGATCTGGTGTGGTCAATGCTCAAGTTCTCAAAGAACGCCAACAACTGGCTGAAGATGGTGTCGTCACAGTTGCGGCTGTGATTGCTTGGCAAGGGCAGTTAGTGGCTCAGCCAGAAGTTCATTTGCGTGGCGTTGTTACGTCTTTGAGCAAGCGCCATCTCCAGGATAAGTTACGCGAGAGTATTGATGGAGTTCTGCGCGATCGCTGGAAAGAGTACGCCCGCTCATTTGGCACTGGGCATCTTGAAGTAGACTGGGCTGGGCTTCAGGCTCAAATCGAACGAGAACTGGTGAAGTTGGTCCGCCGTGAGTTCCAAAGTAATCCTTTACTGGTGTTTCTCATGCAGACCACGGAAGCACCATCTGTAAACGGTAACAGCAAGAAGGCATCGCGATCGGCGGAAGTAGTCGCGTTTTAGCCATAAAAATTTCCCTGGTGATTGAGCCGTCACTTTGGAGGGCCTCACCAGGGAATCAAACCTCAAAACATTTATATAATTTATATAAATTCGGTTTCAGCAATTAGAAGCAGAGTAGCACTCAGCCAAGGCATAGCAAGAATCGGCAAGGCTAACTGTCATCAAGACTGTATAAGCTAATTGAATAGAAGAGCTAAGAGGCAGCGGCCAATGAACATTCCCGCTGGGCCTTTTCGCGGGATTCTTGGCGAACAATCCCGGAGGCGACGGCGTGCTGTAGCAGCATGAAGGCTCGAAAGTCTTTTGCATCGTATTTAGTTTTTAGCAACTCACGTAACTGTTCCTCTGCTTCTATACTCAAACATCCAACGGCAAATGCTTCTCTGACTACATCACGAATTAACAGCATAAGCGAACCCTGACCTATCCTTCTTAAAGTCATAGCGGACTCAACTGAACACGGTTACTACATCAACCGGATCACACGAAAGCCGACTCACACCTTAATTAAACACATATCAAGAAAAAGCTACTGTAACTCAGGGAACATAACTCTCTAAATCTACGTGATCCCACTCACCGATGTCAAATATTTTGCACTTCAACTATCACCGTACAGATACGTTGTGAAATAGGCGGAAATCACGCTGTATAGACACTATATCAATATCACTTGTGAACAACGTGTGATGCTGTGGTATTTTATCCCACCTTGTTAGCCAGCATTATACTGACATAAACACAACCCGTTATAAGGAGTTCTACAACACTCTAAAGATATAGATTCGTAACAGAAATATTACCAGAGAAACAAACATCCACATCTGCACCTGGGTCACGCGATCGCTCAGAGTACTTTCCGGCATAAAAGAAAGCATGGCCATTGGTTTGGTATGTAATCGGGAGCGGTTGCGTGCAGGCCGCACAAAACACGATTTGGGGTTGCGCCGCCCCGATCGGTAGATGGGGTAAGTTCACGTTCCAGAAGGAACCGGGTTGCGGTTGTTGACTCAACAGTCTTTGCAAAACCTGGCACACCAACTGAGCTGCATTATGCCAGTCAATTTCTCGTTGCCCCTGCCGATAGTGGGAAAAGGCAATGCCTGGAAGGCGGTGTAGAGCCGCTTCGCGAACCGCGGCCACCGTTCCAGAAATATAAACATCGGCCCCTAAATTGCCACCAGAATTGATGCCTGACAATATCCATCGCGCCTCTGGAACCAAGTGACTAATTGCCAGACGGACACAGTCGGCTGGGGTTCCCGCGATTGCAAATGCTCGCTCTGAGCGTTGCTCCACCAGGATGGGGCGAGTGGTTGTCACTTGATGACCGCAGCCCGATAAGTGATCTCGGGGAGCAACGACAACAGCCTCTAGCCCAAGCTGCTGAATGGCATGTTGCAAGGCTTGCAGGCCAGGGGCGTCAATGCCGTCATCGTTGGTTAAGACAAACACAATAATTCCTGGAGTAGATAAGTTAGCTGCCCAGAAAGATGCCAAGGCGGCGAGCCGTAGTTGCGAGAGTTCCGTGCGGGTTCACGGCGGAGTATTTGGAAATGGCCTCCTCGATGGGAACTGCCACGATCGACCGTTGTTGCCACGTCACCACATGATCGTACTTTTCTTTGGCAATTAACTCCACTGCCGCCACCCCAAAACAGGTTGCAATCAGGCGATCGAGATGGGATGGCATGCCCCCGCGTTGAATGTGCCCCAACACTGTGACTCGTGTTTCCGCACCGCTGCGAGCACAAATCTCTTGCGCCAGATATTGGCCAATTCCACCAAGACGCCACCCTTCTGCATCTTTAATCATGACGCGATCGCCCGTTTCCGTGCGCACCGCTTCAGCCACCACGATCAGGCAGTAATTCTGGCCTTGTTGCTGCCGATGTTTAATGCGATCGCAAATGCCATCGAAGCTATAAGGAATTTCTGGAATCAGAATGATATCGGCACCACCTGCAATGCCCGCGCACATCGCGATATGGCCGGCATCGCGCCCCATCACTTCCAGGATCATCACACGGCTATGGCTAGCTGCGGTAAATTGCAGTCGATCGACCGCTTCTGTTGCCACACTGACAGCAGTATCAAACCCAATGGAGCATTCGGTCACACCCACATCATTGTCGATCGTTTTGGGAATGCCAACGAGATTTAACCCACCCTGTTGAGCCAGACGACGGAGAATTGCAAGGCTGCCATCACCGCCGATGCCGATTAGAGCATCCAAGCCGAGTAAGTGATAGCCTTCAATAATTTCCTGGGAGCGATCGCACATCGTGCCATCTCCCATCGGAAACGCAAACGGATCACCCTTATTGGTTGTGCCCAGCATTGTGCCGCCGGTCGTCAAGTACGGATCAATCTTTTCGGGCGTGAGTTGTAGGGCTTGGGGCGGGCGTACCATCAATCCGTGGGTGGCCTGTTGAATGCCCAACACCTCCCAACCATAGGAGTCGATCGCCGCATGCACCACGGCGCGAATGGCGGCGTTCAACCCAGCACAATCCCCACCACTTGTGAGAATTCCAATGCGTTTTGTTTGGCCCATAAATTACATCCGCTCCCATGCGTCTGGTGAGTCATCATGAAACATTGGGATAATTGGTCTTTACGTGGCCGACCAATTCCCCAACGCTGGCACCCAAGCTCTCAATAAAATATGACAATGGGAGTCAGCAAACTCAGTATTGACTTGACTCTATCGGGTTCTGGGGCAAAAGAAGCTTAAGTAGAATTAAAGGTTTTTGACATGGTTTGTGCCCACGGTGAACATTTTTGGAATGAATTGAGCTTATGGATGGATCAACCAATAACTCTTCGATCGCGGCTGGCATTGAACTGATTCCGCCTGCACCTCCTGGCTTCAAGTCTGGCTTTGTTGGCATCGTGGGCCGCCCGAATGTGGGCAAATCGACATTAATGAATCAGCTAGTTGGGCAAAAGATCGCGATTACGTCACCCATTGCCCAAACCACCCGGAACCGGCTGCGCGGCATCTTGACGACTCCTGAGGCGCAAATCATTTTTGTCGATACGCCGGGAATTCATAAACCGCAGCACCAACTGGGCGAAGTTTTGGTTAAGAATGCCCAAAGTGCCATGCGATCGGTGGATGTGCTGCTGTTTGTAGTTGATAGTAGCGTTCCGGCTGGAAGAGGCGATCAGTTTATTGCTGACCTGGCTAGCCACAACGAGATTCCCGTTATCCTTGGCCTCAACAAAGCCGATCAGCAAACCGAGCGTGACGCCCTCGATCGCAGTTATGCCGAACTTGCTGCATCCTATGCCTGGGAAGCCGTCAAGTTTTCGGCGATAACCGGCGATGGGCTGGACACCCTCCTCGCACAATTAATCAATCATCTGGAACTGGGGCCGTACTACTACCCGCCAGATTTAGTCACCGACCAACCGGAGCGCTTCATTATGGGCGAACTGATTCGAGAACAAATTTTGCTGATGACACGCGAAGAGGTGCCTCATTCCACCGCGATCGAGATCGATCAAGTGATTGAAGAACCAACGATTACTCGCGTGCTGGCGACCATTCAGGTTGAGCGTCCGTCTCAAAAAGGGATTTTGATTGGGAAGGGCGGCAGTATGTTGAAAGCGATCGGGTCAGCGGCTCGTGAACAAATCCAAAAACTGATTGCGGGCAAGGTTTATCTAGAATTGTTTGTGAAGGTGCAGCCCAAATGGCGGCAATCCCGCACCCAGTTAGCTGACTTAGGCTATCGGGTGGAGGACTAATTGCTGTAGTACGTGCCGAAGGGTGTCTGTGGGTACTTTATCCGTGACGATCGCTGCGCCAATTTGAGTCGGCAATACAAACCGCACCTGACCTGCTGCCACTTTTTTGTCGCTTTGCAGGGCAATCAATATGTCTTCCACATCTACCGGGTTCGGAATTTGGGTTGGCAGTCCAGCTTTTTGCACCAGGGCCAGTTGTCGATCGCTACTGGCCTGATCCCAAAGGTCCAGTTCCACAGCAATCTGGCCAGCGGCAACCATGCCGATCGCCACCGCTTCGCCATGATTTACAACGGTGTACCCGGTTAAACTTTCGACCGCATGGCCGATCGTGTGGCCGTAGTTCAAAATGGCGCGGAGTCCCGCTTCTTTTTCATCTTTGCTGACCACATGTGCTTTTGCTTGACAGGAGCGGGTCAGAATTTCATGCACCAGGTGAGACTCCAAGGCGGCGAATTGATCTAGTCGAGGAGCCTGTTCCAGCAATGTGAATAGTTCCGCATCCCAGATGACACCGTACTTGATTACTTCCGCGATCGCCGCCCGAAATTCTCGGGTTGGCAAAGTTGCGAGGACGGTTGGATCGATTAGCACCAGGCGCGGTTGGTGAAACGCCCCAATCAAGTTTTTGCCGCTGGGATGATTGACTCCCGTCTTCCCGCCGATCGCCGCATCCACCATAGCTAACAGGGACGTGGGCACCTGTACCACATTTATGCCCCGCAGCCAGGTTGCCGCCGCGAAACCCGTCATGTCGCCAATCACCCCACCCCCCAGGGCAATAAATGTAGACGATCGTTCAATCCGATGCTCCAGCGCGGCATCATAAATTTTTTGGAGGGTTGCGAAAGTTTTATGCTGCTCTCCCGCTGGTAGCAGACAGTGCGCCACATCAAACCCAGCCGCTTTCAGGGAAGCGATCGCGGTTTCGCCATAATGCCGAAAGATGTCAGGATTCGAAACGAGGAGCACCTTCTTCCCGATGTTGAGGGATTGCAAACGAGGCCCAATTGTGTGGAGCGCATCTGGCGCGATCGCCACTTCATAAGCATTGTGGGGAAGTTGAACCGAAATAACAGACTGCATAGATTTTGCAACCGCGATCGTGGAAAAAGCGCCCATTGGCTACTCTATTGTACGAAGCGGGTCGATTCTTCTGTATATTTTGATCAGTTGAATAAGGAGATTGAACCAATGGGTGGAGTTGCTGCTTACGTTGTAATTTTGGGTGCCGCCTTTGCAACCGCGATGGCACTGTATTTTGGCTTCCGCGCCATCAAGCTCATTTAGAAGCTTCGATGAAATAATTTGTATAAATGTCAGCCGCTTAGGCTCTCATCCCCACCCCTTCTCTTGCGGGAGAAGGGGCTATGGTTCTTCTGACAGCTGCCATTCGGCTTCTACCTCTTTCCCTCAAGAGGCGATCGCGGAAATTTGCGGCTTCTCTAATTGCGGTCGTTTTTCTTGCTCTAAATACTGAGCCAGTTGGGCTTCGATTTCCTGGCGAACAATTTGCCGATACTCCAAAAAATGTTCGCTCAAGGCGCAAACGGTCAGGTAATGTTCCCAAACAGCGGGATTGTGGCGCAGAATACTGATCAAATTTAGCCAAAACTTCCAACGAGTTTTACGCAGAATACCTTGCCGCCAAATGACGATCGCCAGTGCCCGAATGCTGACCCAATTCACTTTGCGTAGGCGACTGGGGGCTTTCGGTGCGCCCAACTTGAGGAAATGTCGATGTGTTCTTTCTAAGTAGTTGAGCGGGTCATACAGTTGCCAAAAAGCTGCAACATACTCCCGTGCAATGTCTTCTAGGGGACGAGTCGGCACAAAGTTTATCAATGATGTTTGATTAATGTCATTGACGGCCTCTCGTAATCGTCCCTCTTTGGTCAACCGATGCCAGAGGGCTGTGTCTGGTAGCGCTTGCAGCATACTAAACAGTGCGATCGGGATGGCAGTCTGCTCCACAAAGCGAACAATGCGATCGCCCGCCCCCGGTTTTTCGCCATCAAACCCAATAATGAAACCAGCCATCACTCGCAATCCGGCGCGGGTAATTTTATCCACGGCATCTGTTAAGGAATTGCGGGTGTTTTGGTGTTTCTGGGTTAAAGAAAGACTCTCTTCATCCGGGGTTTCGATTCCCAAAAAGACTGCATTAAAGTTGCATTCCACCATCAAATCCATCAATTCTGGGTCATTGGCCAGATCTACTGATGCTTCGGTGTTGAAATGAAACGGGTACTGATGGGCTACTAGCCAACCTTTTAACTCCTGTAGCAATAGCTTGACGTTGCGCTTATTGCCAATGAAGTTGTCATCCACCATGAAGATCGATCGCCGCCACCCCAATTCGTACAAAGCATCCAGTTCAGCCAGGAGTTGGGCTGGGGTTTTGGTGCGGGGCTTGCGGCCATACAACACGATGATGTCGCAAAACTCGCATTGAAATGGACATCCCCGCGAGAACTGCACCGCCATATTGTCGTAGGCATCAAGCTTCAACAAGTCAAAGCGCGGAACGGGTGTTGTCGTGACATCGGGCCGGTTCCCGTTGGCGCGAAAAACACCGCTGGGTTGCCCCTGTTGAATGGCTTCAACAAATAGCGGCAATGTAATTTCGCCTTCATCCAAAATTAAGTAGTCGGCTCCGGCTGCCTGGGCTTCCTGAGGAACGGCTGTAGCATAGGGGCCACCTACAGCAACCCGTTTACCATACCGTTTGCTGAGTTGAATTAAGTTCAAAAAATCTTGCTTCTGCACAATCATCGCCGAGAGGATGACCAGATCGGCCCACTCCCAATCGGCTCTGCTCATGGCTTCTACGTTGCGATCGATTAATCTAAACTCCCACTCCTGGGGCAACAACGCCGCCACCGTGATTAATCCCAAAGGAGGCATCATCGCTTTGCGATCGACTAGTTCCAACGCCTTTTCAAAAGACCAAAAACTTTTGGGAAATTCTGGATAGAGCAATAAAACACGCATGATTATTCCCGCTTAAGTGCTGTAAGCATAGCTTTGATTTCAAATAGAGGGGTAACGGACTCAGAATATCTTTGCTATTCCAGCCGCAGATATGATTCGCTAGAAGGTGCCATTTGGGAAGGCGCGCATTCATGAAATCTGTTTTGGCCCAGCTGAAACCATTCCTCCGCTGGCTGATTGGGGGAGTCGTACTTTTTTTTCTCCTGCAAGTTCTGCGCAAACATTGGCAAGGGATAACAGCCATCCGGATTGATGCAGCGGGCTGGGCCGCCTTGACGATCGCCCTAGGCATGACGCTACTGGCTCATATCTGTGCCGGTTGGGTTTGGAGTGGAATTTTACGAAAAGACTTGCAGCAACCTGTTGCCAGCATTCAGTTGGTTCAAGCCTATCTCCAAACCAACATCGCTAAGTATCTACCTGGCAACATCTGGCACTACTATGGCCGAGTCATGGCTGCCAAAACCGCGGGCGCAACGTTAGAAACCGCCACTGTGAGTGTGTTACTAGAACCCTTACTAATGGCAGCTTCAGCATTAATTGTGGCCCTGATCAGTGGACAAGCGATCGCAGCCCAGTATGGCTGGGGCAGTTTGATCGTTCTCTGGCTGGGCTTACTTGCAACTCTGCTCGCCATTCACCCACGAGTTTTGAATCGAGTGTTACAACGACTGGCAAAAGCCAAGCAACGCACGTTGCCAGCGACAGAACAAACCGTTCCAACACCGTTACACCATTATCCGGTCAGAGCTTTATTGGGCAACCTCCTCTTTGTGCTGCTCCGGGGCGTTGGCTTTTTATTTGCCTTCATGGCCATCCAGGCGCTGACGCTCACGCAAATTCCTATCTTGCTCAGCGGTTTTAGTCTCGCATGGTTGCTGGGCTTAGTTGTTCCTGGCGCACCCGGTGGCTTGGGCGTGTTTGAGGCAACCGCGATCGCGCTCTTGGAACCTCTCTACCCCCCCAGTCAGTTGGTGGCAGTAGTAGCCTGCTATCGCCTCATCAGTACGATCGCCGAAGCGGTAGGGGCGGGTGTCTCCTGGGTTGAACAGCGCTTGATGTTACCCGATGGGCGTTAACCTAACTGTCTTCTGGGAATAGTTCGTCTTGCGGCATCAAACCAGGGAACAACTCCAGCCGTTCTTCATGCCGCAGTTGCGAAAAGATGCGATAAGTGTCTGGATCAAAAACCCTCGGTTCATCGATCGAAGCCGTGTCAGCAGCATCCATCTTCACCAGGTTGTACTGCACGTTGTCGGCGTAAATGGCAAATGTAACATTGAAAATCTCTAGAAAGTTAACCACCCACTTGCATTCATCTTCTGGGTAGTTCTCATAGTGCTGAATGAGTTCTGCAATTCGAGCCTCTAAATGAGTGCGCGAGTAGCGACACACCAACACAATCTTAAGGAGGACAATCACCAACGTAATTGGACTGCCCTGACTAATTAACTGGATAAATAACGGTGAAGGTTCAGCCTGGTTTTCAATCGTAAGAACATCAATGACTCGATTGGCCGTTCTCAACAATAGAGCATCCGTCAAAACCTCATCGTTGTGACTTTTGTAAAGCTCATCTAACCGCTCAGCAATTTTGACATTTAACGTTTCGGCAAAGCTTCTGTTCTGAACCGAAAATACCAGGTAACGCTGCAAGCTTTGCTTGAATTCTCGATAGGTTAGTTGTTCAATTTGTTGTAAAAAGATGCTGGCCAGATTCACGTAGCTAAACTTACCGCGTCGAGCCACAATCAGCTTAATCAAGCGCAGCGCTTCATCGCCCAGCACTGTGGGATTTTTGGCCGCGCGATCGCTCGCCGCATGAATTTGAGACTTAGCCACATACATCGCCAATTCAAACTTGAAGCGATCCTTCAATTGTTTCGATAGCGCTCTAGCCGCTTCTCGTTGCTCTAGAGGATTTTTGAGGTTGACGTATTGCGGCACCAGCAAATAAGACGTGTAGCGTGAAACCCAGGGGCCCTTGGCTCGATCTTCGTACCGAGAAGCAAACAACTTCAATTCTTCAAAGTCTTTGCTTTGAACAAAATCGTTAATCCAAATGCGCAATCGCTTTAAAGTGGGAGAGGCTGTGTAGCGATTAAATGCTGGGTCAGCAAACAATTGCACTAGTTCTTGAATGGGCTTGAAGTTCCGACTGGCATCCCAGTTGTTAATCAAAATGTAGCAACATCGCTTGAGTGTATTCCGAAACTCTTCATAGTTATTGGAGAACACGATGTCGTAAATTGCCTGTATGGCAGTGGAACTGATCGAGTCTGCATGGTAGATAAACAAGCGCTTGAATTCCAGCAAGACTTCTTCAGGTGGCCATTTTCGAACAATTTCAAGCAAGAACTCATAGATGCAGTCTTGCGATTGCTGTAAGTTGTATGGTTGCCTGGAAAGTCGATACGAGCTTTCACTTTGCTGAGAATTTTGGATAGGCTCCCCGATCATCATAACCACTCGGAATGTGTGAACGTATTACCCCAGCCATGAAAAACAGACTTACCTCGTGAACACCAGAAACGGCTGATCACGCAGTGCAACTGGCCTGTTGCCAGTTCTAAAATATGAAGTTCTTATCTTTCAATCATAGGGATCTACCTAGAGTGGTCAGTGACGATGCGAAGTTTCAGAAGTGACTGCTCAATTAAAGCACAGTGACCTGAATCACAGCCACAATTTTATAATGATGATACTGATCATTAATACAAATTATAAATAATAAAGCTTTGGTGAGAACGCTTGGCACTCGTCAAACGGCTGAAAAGCCAATGTTGAGTCGATGTTCTGACTCGCCTCTAGGATTCCCACGGCAACGAGCCTAGGCTTTGTCGTTGGTTAGCTCACAACAACTTTCAAACATATAGAAGCTGCTCAGGTAGCAAAAAATACCTTGTATTGCTATACGGCTTTTTCTACTCAGCGATCGGTCGAGGCTGCTTTGATCGGTCGAAGACCTTGACATCACATTAAAGATTGAGCAATTGCAATGGGGGCAGAGGGACTTGAACCCTCACGACCTTGCGGTCAACGGATTTTCATTCTCTTACAGCTTTCGCTGTTGCCTCGATAGCACTAGGCTTTGAGAATTGGACTCTCCCTTTACCCGCACCCGATCATCATGCTGCGATCGCGATGGTAGGGTAGCTCCCGTCGAGTCTCTGCACCTTCCAGATTGCTCGTTCTGTTGCCGCTAGAAAGCTGTAACTGTCTATTGACAAACCCCGAAAAAGAACCTGGCTTGGCTCAGGATTGCCCTATCAGAATGAACTTCTGACTTAGGTTTCCCTGAATTTGAGAGCCGTCACTTACTGAGTTTCTTCAGTAAGGCTCAGTTTTCTAAGTCCGTAGCGTCTACCATTCCGCCATGCCCCCAAAAGTACAGGCTTGATAGTTGCCAGAATTTACATCCTACCATCCCAATGGCAATTAGGAGATTTAGGCAACCCTATTACCACCAAAAATAATTGCTATTGCCCAGATCGTATTGCGGCCCAGACAGGGGATAAAATATCAATACGGCTCCATTTGTGAGGAGCATTGATCAAGCGTCGCAACTGGAAGAAACTATGCTCATTGCCCTTTTGTATTTGGTACTAGCGGGAGCATTTCTGGTCGTTATCCCAGCCATTTTGTACTTTTACTTGAATAAGCGCTGGTATGTGGCAAGCTCGATCGAGCGGGGATTTATGTATTTTCTGGTCTTTTTCTTTTTCCCAGGCTTGCTGCTCTTGGCTCCCTTTTTGAATTTTCGTCCCCAGCGTCGTGAGATCCCAAGTTAAATGCGCCGAATTGATGTCATTGGAATTGGGATTGGCGTATTTGCGGCCAGTGGGCTGATTTATATCCTGTTTCAGTTTGTGGGCTTTGCTCCAGATAAAGCTGGAATCTGGACACAGGCGTTGCTGGTGATTGGGTTGTTGGGCTGGTTGTTCACCTACGTGTTTCGAGTTGTGACTGGCTCCATGACCTATCACCAGCAGCGTCAAGACTATGAAGAGGCCGTGTTGCAGAAACGTTTAGAAGAACTCACACCGGAGGAACTGGCCCAACTTCAAGCTGAAATTGATGCTGAGCAGGCTGCGACAAAGCAAAATCAATAATAATAGTTACGCTGAATCGGCGATGAGTACTTGCAAATGACATCTGTTTCCGAATGCTTTGAGCGGCTGCGGAGCCATGCCCGCTGTGGTTTGATTCCTTTCATTACGGCTGGAGATCCCGATCTGGCGACGACTGAGCAGGCGTTGCGGGTGCTAGATCGGCAGGGAGCTGACATTATTGAACTGGGCATCCCTTATTCTGATCCGCTTGCCGATGGGCCAGTGATTCAAGCGGCGGCGACTCGGGCTTTACAGCGGGGCACGCGCTTAGATGAGGTGCTGATGATGGTGCGCCGTGTGAGTCCAGACTTACGATCGCCGATCGTTCTATTTACCTACTACAACCCGATTTTGAATCGGGGCATTAACCAGTTTTTGCAAGACATCGCCGCGGCTGGGGTGAAAGGGTTGGTCGTCCCCGATTTACCCCTGGAAGAAGCCGAAATTTTGTTAACACCGGCCCGTAATCATGGCATTGAAGTGATTTTGCTGGTTGCACCGACAACCCCTTCAGCCCGCATTGCCGCCATTGCTGAGCGGTCTCAGGGCTTCATTTACTTGGTCAGTACAACAGGCGTGACAGGGATGCGATCGCAACTTGAAAGCCGCGTTAAAGACCTGCTGCTGGAACTCCGCGGCATGACAGATAAACCCATCGGTGTTGGCTTCGGGATTTCTCAGCCCGAACATGCTCGCCAAGTGATGGAGTGGGGGGCCGATGCAGCGATCGTTGGCAGTGCGTTTGTCAAGCGATTGGCAGACAGTCCTCCAGAGAAAGGATTACGTGATGTTGCGGAATTTTGTCTCAGCTTGAAATCAGTAATTAATTCTGCTAACTAAGATCACGGAGTGTTCTTTTGGTATACTGACTTGACTCTGTAACCAAAGAAGCGTTAGTTTAACCTCTAACTGAATCTATTGAGCATTCTAATAAGAGGTCGTTAACTTCTCTGTCCTTTGTCCAGGCTAGGGTAGTTGGCAATAAACGTACACAGGCGCTTGTTAATCAGATCCGTTGTTAATCAGATCCGTTGTTAATCAGATCCGTGCCATCCCATCTAACTCACACATAGATCGGGCTTCTACTTCACTCACACAATTTTCATTTTGGCGCTCGCCTTTAATTGGTGGCAGCGTTCGTATTAGTTGCTGGTCTCGCCTCGTTAAGCTCCACACTGTAGACCCTTGAATACTTTTGAGCTTTTGGATGAGTTCACCAACAACACCGTTGGGACTCAGGCTTCTGCGTCGCGCTGCATTTGTAGTCGCTGCGGGCAGCTTGAGCTTCCATGGGCTTGCTGTCTATGCCCAGACTATTATTCCGAATACGGCAACTGGTAATTTCCGCAGTACCCCTGGCGGGCCGTTCCAACCAGTGCGCTCCAATACTGTCACTGTGCCCTTGGTGGCTGAGCGATTAGAAATTATTAAAGTTGGCGATCGTGGTGCTGCGGAGCCGGGAGACACGGTCATCTATCGTTTGCTGGTCAAAAATTCTGGTAGCAGTACATTGACGAACGTCGTTGTGACTGACACGTTGCCGCTAGGTTTGCGATTCGTCAATAATTCTGCCAAAGCAACCCTCAGTACTGCCGGTAGCCCAGAGGTGCAAACGAACCTGTCTAGCGTCACAGTCAATGGACAGGTCGTGACCTTCACGTACCCATCTCTGGCACCGCAACAGACATTGACGATCGTTTATGCCGCTTTGCTAACCCCTGACGCCGTGCGAGGATCGGGGCGGAACCTGGCCGTTGCCCGTGCCCGTAATCCTGCGGGGGGCGAGGTCGTAAGTAATAATGCCACTCACCTGCTGAGAATTCGGCCTGGCATTTTGTCAGACTGCGGCACGATTATTGGGCGCGTATTTGTGGATAAAAACTTTGATGGGGAACAGCAACCCGGAGAGCCAGGGGTGCCGAATGCCGTTGTCTTTATGGATGATGGCAATCGGATTACCACTGATGCGAATGGCTTGTTCTCGTTGCCGTATGCGATCGCTGGACACCGCACTGGCACTCTAGATTTGACCAGCCTACCGGGCTACACCTTAGCGCCAAACTTATATCGGATTGAGAACAATGCGCCATCTCGTTTAGTGAAATTAGCCCCTGGCGGTATGGCTCGTATGAACTTTGCAGTGACACCGAGCTTTAGGGAGGGTCGGCAGTAGTATGCGGACATATTTCATTGCTCAGTTGAGCTTCCTGACAACGTTACTAGGACTGATGGCGGCTGCCGCCCAGGCCAACGAGCTGACCTCGCCAGTTGCGCCCTTGGTTGACGCTAGCCTCGACCAATCTCGCCTCGCCTCGCCTGCTCCAACGCCCCTGGCCGCTGAAACAAGTCCGACGCTGACAGCCCAAGCGGCACCTGCGGGCAGTATCCAAATCCTCAGCCCTAAAGCAGCAACGACGGGGCAACCATTCACGGATTTGATCATTCAATATGCTGCTGGTACAGCTGTGGAAGTTTTGGTGAATGGGCAAGCCATCCCCGCCACGACAGCCACCCAAAAGCAAGATGACCCGACCACGGGCCAAACTCGGCAAGTTTGGTATCGCATTCCCTTAAAGCCAGGTGCAAATACCCTTACCGTTCAGACTGCTGGGGCACCAGCGGCCAGTGTCACGGTGACGGTGCAGGAGACGGCGGCCAAGCTTGAGTTTCTCCCCTTTAAGGAGGCGCGGTTACCAGCCGATGGGCGATCGGCCATCACCGTTGAGGGGCAAATTCTGGATGAAGCCGGACAGCCGATCGCCAAGGACGCGGTTGTCACGCTTAGTTCCAGCGCCGGGAAATTTGTCGGTGCTGATTATGACCGAGACCGGCCTGGATTCCAGGTTTTAGCCCGCAATGGCAAATTCAGGGCGCAGCTTCAGTCCAGCCTTGATCCACAAATGGTGCGGATTCGCGGCGCAGTCGATCGCCACGAATTGGTCACGGCGGCGGAACTGAAACGCCCCACCCTCACCCCCCCCAGCTCCATTAATCCGGTACAACCTGCCGCTGGGTTGCCTTATCCCCCCAGCAATCAGCCTTCGTTTATCACGCCCAACCCCTACGACAAAGCTCTGGAAGCATACACGCAGGTGGAATTCGTGACCAACCTGCGTCCCTGGATTGTCTCAGGGCAAGCCAATTTGCGCTTTGGGCAAGCAGGCTTAGATTTCTACAACAGCTTTGAAAGTTTCTTGCGGCCCAGCTTGTTGGATCAAGGCTATCGGGTTGATTTCAGCACTGCTGCTTTTGCCAGTGGCCGGATTGGCGAGTGGTTATTTACCGGTGCATTTAACAACCAGCGTGCCCTGAACGAGGATTGTACAGGAGCTACGCGCTTATTCCGGGATGCGCAATTTTGTGATCAGGTGTATCCCGTTTACGGCGATAGTTCCACCGTCGATTACTTGACCCCATCGATCGACAGCGTTTACTTCAAATTCGAACGAACCTCTCCTGTCTTTGGGGCTGGCACTGACTACGCCATGTGGGGGGACTATACCACCCGCGAGTTTGCCCGCGCCTCTCAGTTTTACACGGCCACCACACGACAACTCCACGGCTTCAAAGCCAACTACAACCTGGGCGACCTGCAACTCACGATGGCCTATGCCAACAACGTGAGCGGGTTCCAGCGAGACACCATCCAGCCCAACGGCACCAGCGGGTATTACGTCTTGTCTCGCCGCCTGGTGATTGCCGGGAGCGAAAACCTTTTCCTGGAAACGGAAGAACTTTTACGACCAGGCACGGTGGTTGAGCGCAAACCATTGTATCGGGGCATCGACTACGAAATTGACTACGATCGCGGGGCGATTCTATTCCGACGCAATATCAACGCCCTGGAATTTGACCCTTATGGTCGATCGCTGCGTCGCCAAATTGTGGCCACTTACCAGTACGACAGTTTAGAAGATGGCGGCAAACTTTACCTGGGTCGAGCGCAATACAACTTCTCGCGCGAACTGGGTCGAGAGATTTGGGCCGGCTTCACCTTCTTACGGGAAGATCAGGGCGCTCAACGGCTAGAGGTCTACGGCGGCGACTTGCTCATCTCCTTCGGCACAGATGCCCAGTTTGTGGCCGAGGTTGCCCGTTCCGACTACGACTCCATCTTCCGGGGCGACATCGGCGGCAACGCTTACCGCTTTGAACTCACCGGGACGATCGCGCCCGGCATATTTGGGCGGGGCTATTACCGCTCGGTGGAAGAAGGCTTCACGAACAACGCCACCACCAGTTTTACCCCTGGCCAAACTCGCTATGGGGCCGAAGTAACTGCCCGCATTACCCCCACGACGCAAGCCACGGTGCAATTCGATCGAGAAGTTAACTTTGGGATCGCGCCCGCCGTGCGAGGGCTGACTGCCGTTGCCACTACTGGGTTTGGGGATTTGTTTGCACCCACCAATGAGCCAGTGCCTGGGAGCCGCGTAGACAATAGTTTGACCGTGTTTAAGGCCGGGGTGAACCAGAAGCTTGGGCCGGTGGAGTTGGGCTTGGATTATGTCCGCCGCTCGCGGCAGGATCGCATCTTCCCCGGTCGGTTGGAGGCCGATACCGATCAAATCGTGTCTCGCCTCAATTACCCCATCCTAAAAAACCTGATCTTCCGGGTTCAAGATGAACGCAACATTGGCCGAACGCCCGACCCGCTGTACCCCAGCCGCACCACGGTTGGGTTGGATTGGTTGGTTTCCCCGGATGTCACCCTGCGGGTAGCGCAGCAGTTTCTGGATAACACCAGCCAGGTGGGCACTAACTCCTTCACCAGTTTTGATATCATCAGCGATCGCAAACTGGCAGACGACACCACCTTTACCAGCCGCTACTCCATCCTCAATGGCAACAATGGCTGGGCCAGTCAATCGGCGATGGGCTTAAATCATCGGATTCGGCTGGCTCCTGGCTTGCGCCTCAACCTGGGCTATGAGCGGATTGCCATTAGCCAGTTCGCCTACACTGCCGCGGGCCAACAATTTGCTCAACCGCTGGCCGTGGGTCAGAGCGCCGCCGCTCTCGGCCTAAATAATTACACCAGTTACAGTGTGGGCCTGGATTACACCGACAACCCTAACTTCAAAGCCAATGGTCGCTTTGAGTTCCGGGATGGGGACAACAGCAACGATACGATGGTGATTTCCGCTGCCGCCGCTGGCAAACTGTCTCCCGCGTTAACGGTGTTGGGCCGCTACCAGCAAGGCAATTTCGCCAACCAACTCCTGGTGGATTCAGGGCTGGCAGACACCATCAACCTGAAAGTGGGACTCGCCTACCGCAACCCCTTTGATGACAAGTTCAATGCTTTGTTGCGGTACGAATATCGGCAAAACCCCGCTGTCACGCCCGACACGATTTTGCTAGGTAGCGGTACGGGATCGGATGCCCATCTGTTTGCTGTGGAAGCCATCTATGCACCGAACTTCCGCTGGGAGTTTTACGGCAAATTTGCGGTGCGCAGTACCCGGACTTCCCTGGCGCGCGATCTGCTGGGCACCAACGCGATTACGTTGGGCCAATTCCGCACCACTTACCGCTTTGGCTTCCGCTGGGATGCGGCAGCTGAAGTGCGCTGGATTGGTCAGTCTGTGACTGGGTTTGATGAAGTGGGGCTGGCGGCAGAACTGGGCTATTACCTCAATCCCAATCTGCGGATTGCGCTGGGCTATAACTTTGGCCAAGCCAACGATCGCGATCTGAATCGGAACCGGGATGGGGTTTATGTCACCCTGTCGCTCAAACTTGACCAACTGTTTAACGGCTTTGGCATCCAATTGCCCGATCGCAAAGTGGCCCCGCCGCAACAACAAGAATCGCTGATCCAACCTGTGGTGAGCCAACCAGCGACTCCCACAAGTGTCCTCCCCACACCGAGTAATACCTCTGCACAAACCTCTGTGCCAGCCCAACCCGAATCTGAGGGCATCGCGCAATGAACCAGAACCATTTGTTGTTTACCACGTTGATGTTGTTGGGCAGTGCGCCCAGTGTCCTTGCACAAGCACAACCCACCAAACCTAGCCCGCCCGCTCAACCCCTGCGCCTGATCGTCAACAGTAATCAGGATACGATTCAACCCGATGCCACGTTGACCTTGCGAGAAGCGATCGCGATCGCCAACGGGACGCTGCCCCTGGAACAACTCTCTGACTCAGAGAAGCTGCAAACCAGTTCGGCCAGCAATTTTGTGATTGGGTTCAACCTCCCGGAAGGCCAAACCACCATCCAACTCACCGAACTCTTGCCACCCTTGCGGGTGCAGGGATTGGTCATTGATGGCACTACCCAACCCGGTTATCAGGGCGATCGCTCAGCCATCACCGAAGTGGCTATGCCGATTCCGATCGTCGCGCTGACCCCGGCACCAGAAAAAGAGGTATTCCGGGGCTTGAGTGTGGAAGCCAGCAATATCACGATTCGCGGCCTCAGCTTGTACGGGTTCACGTCCACCCACCAAAATACGGCCAGCACTCCCCCCGCTGATATTTTCATCTCCCATCCGTTTGCCCCACCGGATATCAGCAAGCATCCCACTCCAGCCAATTTCTCGCCATTCTACGCTGATGATATTCCGCCTGAAGGTACCATTATCGAAAATAACTGGCTGGGAATTCCGCCCTCCCCGGATGGTGCCGCTCGCACGCAGGGCGATCGCTCGGCCTTTGGGGTCTCGGTTTTTAATGGGGTCGGCACGATCGTCCGCCGCAACTGGATTGCCGATCACGACGGTAGTGCCATCATTACCGCCGTGAGTGCCGAAAAGCTGGCAGTCACCGAGAACGTGATTTTGGGGAATGGTGTTGCGGGGATGCCCGATGCGATTCGGTTAGAAGGCAATATCAACCAATCTCAAATTACTGGCAACTTGATTTGCGGCAACGATGGCGGCGGGGTTTACCTGTTTAAGCCGACTGGCTCCGTCGAAGTGCGCGATAACCAAATTACCTATAACGGCCGCCGCCTACGCCAAGCCGCTGTTTACTTAATGGGGGACAATCACACAGTGCGCGACAACCAGATCAGCTATCAGGCTGGTCCGGGTGTGGTCGTCGCCGCCTATCCCCAAAGCCAGCGATCGCAGATCGTTTCTAACCGGTTCCAGGGGCTAGAAGGACTGAGTATTGACCTGGTGACCCAGCAAAACGTGGGTGTGTTTGATTATCAGCGCGGCGATGGTCCAAATCCAGAGCGCAACAGTTTTTTCCGACGCTTAGAAACCGGCAACGCCGCCATTAACACACCTGAATTTGCGACGCAGTCATTCGTGGCCTTAAGTAAGTCTACGGCAGATACAGAACCGGTGGCCGTGGAAGTTTTTGGTAAGGCCGATCCGGGTTCCAAAGTCGAACTGTATCGGGTCGAAGGCACCACGGTTGAGGCTAGCACTCTCACCCAGCCGATCGCCACGATCGACCCGGACGAAGCCGGCAACTTTGCCACCGTGGTCAAGGATTTGAAGGTGGGCGATCGCATCAGTGCGATCTCAACTCATCCCCTGTATGGCACCTCCGAGGCAGCGGCCAGCGCCACCATTCGCGCGATCGACGGGACGCAACCCAACGTTCCAGCGAGCCAACCGCCGTCATCTGTACCGCGGTGTGTCACGGTCGCACCGCCGCCGCCGGTCGAACCACCCCCCACCGAACCCATCATTTTGAAAGTGCCGCGCAATGTCCACTTTGCCTTTGACAAAGACTTCATCAGTCCGGCAACGGCAAAAGTCCTGGATCAAATTGCGGTCGTGCTGCGAGACAACCCCAACATCATTGTGGAGATTCAGGGGCATACCGACCCCCGTGGCACCGATGCCTACAACCTCGATCTGGGTGCCCGCCGCGCGCGGAGCGTCCGTAACTACTTACTGCGGCAGGGCATTGCCAACGAGCGGATGACCATTCGGAGCTTCGGTAAACGCCAACGGGCTACTGTGGGCAATACCAAGCTGGATTTTGCCCGCGATCGTCGTGTGGAAATTGACTACAAAGATGCGCGAAACATCACAGTCATTGTTCAAGAGGAAGACTTACAAATTGAGCGTTAATATGAATCGCCCCTTGAGAACCCTGACATGCCTGTTGTCCTCAGGCGTGCTGCTCAACTCCAATTTCCTCCTGCTCTCTGCCCAGGCTCAAGTTGTCGGCAGCAATGCGGGTTGCCCCCCTGGCACCCGCGAAGGCCCAGTCAACCTGGTGCGCAATGGCACCTTCACCACCAATGCCGGGACAGGAACTGCTGTCCCAACAGCACCAGCTCCTGTCCCGGCAGGGCTAGCTTTCACCAGCGATCTGCCCTATCGCGGCGATGTGGTTTATCCCTCAGATGATCCAGTTCCAGGAAACGCATTTGGTGGTGGCGGCCTGTCTATTCAGGACGATCGCTTTAACAATGGCGACATTCCCTTCTTGCCACCCGCGTTGCAAAACGTGGTGCGAGGTCGGGGAGTCAACGCCGCCGAAGCAGCGCTCTTTGGGCTGGATCCAGTCGCCATCCCAAACTACTTGTACTCCAATCCAAACCTCAACACAGCAGGGCAACCCGTTACCATTCCCCCAGCAGCTCCGGGCACGCCGCCGCCAGTGATTTGGCGGCAAGAGGTTGTTGTCGCCCCCAATACGGTCTATAACTTTGAGGCGCTATTTTTCAACCTGCTACTTCCAGGTGCGCCAGGGGTCGATCCGCAGATTCGTTTGCGGCTGAACTTTCCCGCTTTTCCAGGTGACTCGAGCCAGACCCCGATTCCGATCGTCGTGGGGGATGGTAGCCCCATTCCCGGCTTCCCGAACGTCCAGAACACTCGCCAAAGCTGGATTCCGGTGCAGTTTTCTCGCCCTACTCCCAATGCGCCGCTGGGGACACCGATCGTCGCGCAACTGGAGATTGTGGATGAGGCTCAGAACGTTGTTGGGGATGACTTCGGCCTAACCGCGATCGGCATCCGCGAGTGTATTCCCAATATTGGGGTGGCCAAACAAGCCAGTCCCCCGGTTGCCAATGCCGATGGCACCTTCACCATTCCCTACACCGTAACCGTTAGAAATCTGGCTCCGGCTGTGGGCACCCCCGATCCTTATACGCTTAATAACGTTCAGTTGACGGAAAACTTAGCGCCCACCTTTGCCAATGCGACGATCGTTGCAGTGGGTGCCCCGCAAAGCCAAACGCTCGCTGTCAACCCAGGGTTTAACGGTACGACCGACCAAAGCCTCTTACAGCCGAATGTCAATTCGTTGGCGGCCAGCACCCAGGGAACCGTTACATTTACCGTGACGATTCGCCCAGGCGCAGGCCAGGGTGGGCGTGGTCCCTTCCAAAACACGGTAGTTGCAACGGGTAGTACAAACAGTGGCATTCCCGTGCGGGATGATTCGAATGACGGTCAAAACGTTGATCCAGATGGTGATGGCGATGGGAACAACAACGACAATCCGACAGAAGTTGAGCTTCCACCTCCCGGCGGCCCCCAAGGCCAAGGCGGCGTAGTGCTGGTTAAACGCATTACCAACGTCACGCGCGGTGGTGCCACGCTGCCGGGGGTTAACTTTGGCGGCTTCATCGACGATCCCGGTTCCACAGATGACAATAACCCCGCTTGGGCCCAATTGGTTCCTCCGAGCGCCCCAGTTGGCATTATCAACTTGCCCAACGACAATCCAGTCCGATCGGGGGATGAGGTGGAATACACTGTGTATTTCTTGTCAGCAGGATCAGCCCCGGCGCTGAGTGCCAGCATTTGTGATCCGATTCCAGTGGGGACATCTCTGGTTTCTGACACCGCGCAGGTGCGACTAGGCAATAACCCGATCGGTCGCGGGGGCACTATTTTTACACCCCTCGCGCCACTACCAGACAACAATGCTTGCCCGGATCAGCGCAATCCGAATGGGGCGGTTATTTTTGACTTGGGTGATGTGCCCAATACCCCAACGAATAATGTTGGGTTGGTGCGGTTCCGGGTTCGGGTCAACTAAGCCGATGCATGATTTCCACCGGGTGTTCCGGCAAACGGTGTACAACGGAAGACGGAGGATAGAAGGCAGAGGGCAAAGGAGGCATGACTGAGCGTCCGGCTAACGCGGCTCACCACCGTTATGGATTGTTTTACAAACCGTACAACGTGTTGTGCCAGTTTACGGAGGAGAGCGATCGCCCCAACAACGGTGAGAATTCAACCCAACGTCGCCAAACCTTGAAAGATTACATTGCCATCCCAGATGTTTACCCCGTGGGCCGGTTGGATCAGGACAGCGAAGGGTTGTTATTACTCACGAATGATGGATCGTTGCAACATCGCTTGAGCGATCCGAAGTTTGCCCATCCCCGGACATATTGGGTGCAAGTAGAACGAATCCCGGATGAGGTAGCCCTCCAGCAATTGCGGCAAGGCGTGACGATTCAAACCTACCGCACTCGCCCCGCCCTGGTGCATCTCCTCGAAACCGAACCGGAACTGCCCCCCCGTGAACCACCCATCCGGTTTCGGAAAAATGTGCCGACAGCCTGGTTAGAAATGACGTTGACCGAGGGCAAAAATCGCCAGGTGCGCCGGATGACAGCCAGTGTTGGCTTTCCCACTTTACGTTTGGTGCGAGTTGGCATTGCCGATCTGCGCCTGACGGGTTTAACGCCGGGGCAGTGGCGCGATCTCACTCCAGCAGAATTGGCCAGTTTGAAGCAACAGGTGGGGCAGCGGCGAAAGCGTTAATCCAGCAAAAACTCCTCGATCGCCGCTGCCACCCCATCCAATTCCACATCGGGGGCCACCCAGTCGGCGATCGCTTTCACCCCTGCGGGGGCATTGCCCATCGCCACCCCAATTCCGGCGTATTGAATCATTTCCAGATCGTTGAAGTTATCACCCACAACCATGACGTTTTCAGGGCCAAGCTTCAGGTACTGTTCCGCCAGATATTGTACAGCCGTGCCTTTGTTCACTTGGGGATGTGTGGCTTCAAAGAACGTGGCCACCGATTTTGTGAGATATAGCTCGGTCGGTTGATAGTGTTGGCGCAGATCGACCAATAGCGTATCAATCAGGTCTACGTCTGCTGCCAGTGCTAACACTTTAGTTGGTTCTTGCGGCAAGGTCGTGCGCAAGTCGCCTACAGCGATCGCCCGAATCGTCGAACGGCTCAAGTAATCTTCGGTATCGGGTGTAATTTCGCGCACATAGAGCTGATCGTTGATGTAGAAATGCACAGACAGTCGCGATCGTAATTCCGGCTGCTCGAAATAATCCAACAATGCCGCCGCGTAGACCTGCGGCACCGTCAAATGCCGATGAATTTCATTTGTCGCCGGATCTTTGATCAAGGCACCCTGATACACCATCAGGGGTAAGGTTGCGCCAATCTCCTCGTAGAACCGTAAAGCCGATTGATACATCCGGCCAGTGGCGATCGCCACCTGAATCCCTTTGGCTTGCACGGCACGCACCGCTTGCTTCACGGGTTCGCGGACTGCGTTCGACTGGCCCGCGATCGTGCCATCAATATCCAGAACCAAAAGTTGAATGTCCCTCGCCGCCGCAAGTGAACGAGACGATTGACTATCGATGACGGGTTGTTGCATGGTTAAAGAGGAATAAGCGCATCGAGAACTACTTTACAAGCACTTTGCCCGTTTACCTGTTGTCTGGTGACTATGACAAAAACTGTTTTGCCTTCGCTGGTGCGCCAGCGCCAACCTATTCAGCGCCGCACGATCGCAGATATCGTCCTCGTGGGGTTAGTAGTCGGCCCAGTTGTTGCGCCCTTTCTGGTTGAGATGGGTCTGTTTCCCTTGCCCCTGATTGCCAACATCATTTATTTCATGGGTGAGCGGGTGTGTCCGCAGCCAGAAATGAGCCTAATGCTGAATCCGCCGCATCTGATGACCGTCTGTATGCGCTGCTACGGTGTGTTGCTGGCCCTAGTGACAACGCGCCTCCTTTTTATCCGCGATCGCGGCACTGGCCCATACTGGCTCAATCAATACCGATTCAAAGGCGCAACGATCGCATTTCTCCTAATCTGGGCCTACCTGTTTGAAATGTTGGCTGAAATTTGGGGTTGGTGGGACTATCACAATTTCATTGTCACGCTATTCGGCTACATCACCGGCCTCGGTATCGGCCTTTTCCTCACCCCCGTCGTCTATCGGCAGCCATCTTCAAGCGTTCGGTGATAAGGACGAAAATCCAGTTACCGACTAGCCCCGGTGGGGTCTGCCGAGGGTGGTGATATAAAGAACGGCTTCATCTGTGGGGATGCCAAGCACCTCGTTCACTTGATCGTCAAAGAATCCGGCAATGCCGCTGACGCCCAGGCCAAGCTGAATAGCAGCTAAATTCAGGCGTTGACCCAAGTGGCCCGCATCCATGTGAAGATAGCGATAAACTCGATCGCCATAAGCTGCCACCGCCGCTTTCAAATCAGCCGTATGGAACAGGGCAACGGCAGCATCTCGCCCTAACTCCTGCCCCAGGCATAAAAAATGGAGTTCTTGCCGGAAATTCTTAAAGCGAATTTGCCGGAGTTCTTGAGTTTTGGGCGCGTAGTAGTAACACCCTTCATCCAGCCCATCCACCGACAACACGACAATAAAAGTTTCCACCAAGCTCAGATCAAAATAATCAGGTGTACTGTCTAGCCCCTGCTCGCGATACTGCTGGGGTTGATAGGTAAAGTTGAGGAGTTGGTTCAGTTCTTTCAACATCAGGGATTCCCCCGTGTAGGCCCGAGTCGATCGCCGCTTCAGCATCGTTGTTTCCAGATCGGTTAATTTCTCCCCCCAAAAAACGGGATGGGCGATCGTCGAGGTTTTCGCACAAAACGGCAGGTTGTATTTATCAATCCGTTGGCCATCAGTTGCCGATGGTTTCCAATTCACTTTCGTCGTTGGATTGAATTCAATTTGAGTTGCTTGATGAAAGTAGGTGAGCAACTGTCCATCCGGCACTATGGGGTAGCTGAGTTGAGTTGCAGCGGGCGTAATGGTTTTAGCCAGGGGCAGATTTTGGCGCACATCCAGCAGATCCGCCAGGGGAATCACCGCGATCGCCCCTTCCTGAGCCGCATCCAGGTATAGTGCCTGATTCACGGCCTCATCCATGAAGCTACCGATTAAGTGGGGGCGAAAATCATTGATGGCCCCGGCTAGTTCGATGTTGCCTAACAAATGGCCCGTGTCGAGAAAGATGCGGCGATAAGCGCGATCGTGATAGCGCCAGGCCGAGCGGAAAAACACAGCACTCACTACCAGTGCCATTTGCGTATTTTCCAGCACAGGATGCCAGAAGCAAGCCACTTGCAGTTTTGTCCAAACGTCATTCTCCCAAAAGTGGATGAGGGAGTGCGTGCGCGCCTGGTAGTTGTAAAGTCCGGCTGGCAGGAGCGGAGTGCCGCGCGAGATCAGATACACTTCAGCGGGATATAACCCACCGGCGGAGGGAGCGGCTCTCAAATAATGCGGATCACCGCCCGTTTGAATCATGCCCGTCAGCCCATAGCTGCAAAACAGGAATTGCGACAGCCGCTGCCACCATTGCCCATGCGGGTCATCTTGAAACTTTTCTGGTTTATCGGTGAGAAAAGGTTTTAAGTCAAATGATGCTCCAATCTTATATTCCTTGAACGGGACGGGTTGCTGGCTCAGGTCTAGGGGTTTACCCTTCATCTGAATGGTTTGAGGGTCGTATTTTGTCCGTTCGTGGTAATGCTGCGCGATCGAGTCAGGCAATTCCGGCATAGGGTTTCGGAAACTCTGTTCTCCAGCTACATCTTGACACTCCTCACTAGAAATGTGGTAACTCTTTAGACAGGATTTATTGGGTGAGCGCTTGATGCCGGGAGTGGGTCTAGTGGTCTGTCAAGACTGATTTGGTGAACGTCAAGTTACAAAATCACTAGCCCTGCTTAACCCGGAGGCCCAAAGTTAAAACTGCCAAATCACTCGTCTGGCAGAAAGGGTTCTAGCCGCGATCGCCACATGGCGTAGCCAGCAGGGCTGAGATGTAACCCATCGGTGGTTAAATCCTCGCGTAAATCCCCCTGTGTATCGGCAAACTCAGCATGCAGGTCGAGAAATTGTACCTTTTCTGCCTGCGCAATCAGGGCAATGCGTTGATTCAAGCGCTGAATTGAAGGGTTCGTGATAATGCGTAGTCGCTTGACCCAGAGCGGTAAAGCGTTTTGCTCCGGAGCTGGATCGTCCTTCACGGAGGCAAGATAACGCTTGCGGGCACGTTCACCGCCGTGGGGCAAAATTGACTGCACCACAATCTTGGCCTGAGGATGAGCGGTTTTTAAGTGGCGAATAATTTCTCGATGATTGGCGGCCACAGTTTCATAGCGAAAACCACGAATCAAATCGTTGATGCCAATCATCACAAAAATTACTTGCGGCTTGGTCTTATCGAGCAACTTGACTCGACGCAATAGCCCATAGGAGGTTTCGCCAGAGATACCTTGATTGAGCCAGGTCACTCCGGTTGGTAACAACTCTCCAGGAAACCATAAGCTCAAGGAATCTCCCGCCAAGATGTAGAGATGCTCTGGGGGCTTTTGGGCCACTGCTTTGGCTTCCTGGGCTAACAGTTTAACCCAGCGATCGTAGGACAGTTCGTGGCGTGGTCCCAAGCCTTGATTCTCTGGCAAAACCGCAGTGTTATTGGGGAAACGGCGAACCGGTGCGGCATCAGCCGATGGCGGCGCGATCGTGGAAGCACTGACCTCAGATGGGGCTGTCACACTGCCTCGATAAGAAAAAGCTACGGCAATCAACAGGAATGCAACACTGGCGACACCTGGCACAATTGCCCACTTCGCCGCGATCGGCCAGACGGCCCACTTTGGAAATGCCATTATCCGTTTGCCCACCGATCCAGTTCAAAACCTTGACTCAGATTCTAGTACCAATTTTGCAAACGGCACCAGTTAGATGTTCCAAATCTCATAATCTTGAACATCTTGTTGCTCAGGATTTTGGCCAGATGATGTTGCTCTGCTCAGAGTTATTTCGACAGTTTTTGTGAGAATGAAAGTTCCCCTGCAAGTTCCTCCCCGTAGGCTTCTTCACCATGTTGATGAAGATCTAAACCTTCATCTTCGATTTCCGGTTTGACTCGTAATTCCATAAAGAAAGCGAGTACTTTCAAAATCAAAAATGTGCCTATAGCCGCCACAATGTAGGCCACGATCACACTGAAGATATTTTCAAAAAAGAGATAAAACTCACCAAATATGAGTCCTTGATGCGTAACGGCGGGATTCACAGCTTTGGTGGCGAACACACCCGTCAAAATTGCCCCAAGAGTGCCGCCCACACCGTGAATAGGGAACGTATCAAGGGAATCATCAAATTGCAATTTGGCTTTCAGGTTAACGGCATAAAAACAAACAACTGAAGTCGCGGCACCGATCGCGATCGCCGCCATGGGGGTCACAAACCCAGCCGCTGGGGTGATGCCCACTAACCCGGCAACAAAGCCGCTGCCTAGCCCAACGGCGGTTGGCTTAGCTTTTGTTAACCATTCGATCAAAACCCAGGCTAACCCTCCAGCAGAGGCTGAAATCGTTGTCGCCACAAAAGCTACCGCGGCTAGAGAGCCAGCCCCGAGCGCACTGCCAGCATTAAATCCAAACCAGCCAAACCACAAAATACCCACCCCCAGCAGCACAAACGGAACGTTATGAGGCAGGATGGGTTTGATTGTCCAGTCTTTGCGCGGTCCCAGCATCCAGGCGGCTACCAGTGCCGAGACTCCAGAACTCACATGCACCACTAACCCACCCGCAAAATCAAGCGAACCGCGAGACGCGAGCCAGCCTTTACCCCAGACCCAATGCGCCATTGGACAGTAGATAAAAGTCGTCCACAGAATGATGAACCAAAAAAAGGCTTTGAAACTCATGCGTTCGGCGATCGCGCCGGAGACTAAGCCAACGGTGATCACAGCAAACATCATCTGGTAAATCATGAAGACCTGGTGGGGAATGGTGGCTCCATACCCGATCGGATCAGGGGCATCGTGGGCCACGCCGTTGAGAAATATCCAGTTCAGATTGCCAATGATGCTTTCAACTCCTTGAGCATAGCCATCCTTTAAGTCACCCACACTGAAGCTAAGACTATAGCCCCAGAACACCCAAATGATGGCGACTACGCCCATCCCCACTAGGCTCATCATCATCGTGTTGAGGACGTTCCGAGAGCGAACTAACCCCCCATAAAAAAATGCTAACCCTGGTGTCATAAAGAGAACTAGGGCCGCCGACATCAGCATCCAGGCCGTGTCACCCGTATTAATTGAGGGTGGTTCTGTAACTGGAGCCTGAGCACCGGCTGTCTGGGCCAGGGGGCCGGTTAGCAGACTCACGATCGTCAGTAAGGCCAGCGGCAAACAAAAGGTCAACGTGAATTTCAGCCAGACTTGGCGGCGCAGTCGGTGATGGTCAACAGCGGCCAGAGTGCCCACCCGGTGACTCAAAGGAACACGATGTGAGCGATCCACTCTATGACTCGATCGCATCGAAAGACTCCTAAATTTAGTCATCTCAACATCCTCATGCAGCAAAAGCTCGCAACAGCATTTTTCATTGCATCGATAAAATGCAGTGGTGCTGATTGTGGTTCGCTCACCCTGAGGAAGTTGTATATCAAGCGACAGAATTATCTCATTAAAAATAATTTGGTGAGGTAATTACTCAAAAAAAGCACCAAATCCTTTTAGTTAAGGGCATTTGGTGCTTCTTCAAATAAATATCAAGGTTTTTGTAGAAAGTTGTCACCCTGACCAGAAATATCAACACAAACAGAATCACGAAGAACTATAGCTATCGTCAGAACACTTAGGACATAGCAAAAGGCTGAAACGCCGATCGTGGGTAGGTGTTCTGGCACGCCTCTGCCACGTTTCACATGGCAGAGGCTATAAATTTGCGTGAGCTGCCTAGGCTTGCTTAGGTGTTTAGAGAACCTAGTAATTGGTGCGAGCGACACTACTTGTGGACAATCCAGTCGTGTCAGCTAGAGAAGTAGTGCTTTCTTTCACAAATCCAGCATAAGCTTCCATGCCGTGTTCGCCGATGTCCAGACCCATCATCTCTTCTTCCTCAGTGACGCGGATGCCAGAGAGAGACTTCAAGATCAGCCAGAAGATGGTGGAGATGAGAACTGTGAATCCACCGACTGTAATGACGCCAAGGAACTGATACCAGAGCTGCTCAATCCCACCGCCTAGAAGCAAACCAGCTTTGGGGCCAGCCGCATACAACGCACCAGGTTGATCGCTCGGCCCGACGGCAAACAAACCTAGAGCCAACGTTCCCCAAACTCCACAAACCAGGTGAACAGAGGTGGCACCAACGGGGTCATCCACCCGGAGGCGATCGAAGAAGCCTACGGAGAATACCACCAGAATGCCAGCAACAATCCCAATCACTGCGGATGCCGGAATCGTGATGAAGGCACAGGGCGCAGTCACAGCGACTAAGCCAGCTAAGATGCCGTTGATGATCATGGAGAGATCCGGCTTGCCGAGTACTAACCAGGCTGTAACGGTTGCTGCAACTCCACCGAAAGCCCCAGCGGTATTGGTGGTGATTGCAACGTGAGCAATCAGGGAGCCATCACCTACTGCCATCGTGGAACCGGGATTAAATCCAAACCAACCCAGCCATAGAATTAACGCCCCTAGCGTGGCAATACTCATGTTGTGGGCAGGCAGCGCGTTGGCAGAACCGTCAGAGTTATACTTGCCGATCCGGGGCCCAAGGAAGGCCGCGCCCATGAGCGCAGCCCAGCCACCCACCGAGTGAACGACGGTCGAACCAGCAAAGTCATAGAACCCTAGCTTATAGAGCCATCCACCGCCCCAAATCCAGTGACCAGTAATGGGATAAGCAACTCCGACTAACAATAAGCTGAAGATCAAAAAGTCGACAAACTTAATCCGTTCTGCGACGGCCCCAGAGACGATCGTGGCCGCAGTTCCGGCAAACACCAGTTGGAAGAAGAACTTCGCCAACAGCGGGACTCCAGTCCAATTGAGGGAACTAAAGATCCCCTTATAAGCATCTCCAGTTGCAGGGCTGTTGTCGGGTCCAGCGAGGAAAAATCCACCTGTCCCAATAAAGTCATTACCATCACTGAACATTAGCCCAAAGCCGATCGCCCAGAAAGCAATCGTAGACAGGGCAAATACAATCAGGTTCTTGGAAAGGACGTTGACAGCATTCTTTTGCCGACAAAAGCCCGTTTCCAACATACAAAAGCCAGCGTTCATAAAGAACACCAGCATCCCAGCGACCAACACCCACATGGTGTCGAGTCCAACTTTCAAAGTCTCGGTGGTAGTTGCAACACTCTCCAGGGTGGGGGGTTCTTGGGCCACACCTGCAAACGCCCAACCGATCACAATGAGCATTGCGAGCGGGATACAAGCCTGGGCGCTAGGAGACAGTTTTTTGGCATACCAATCAGGAGACAACCACTTACTAGCCCGTCCCAGAGAAGATTGTCTCCTCCGTTTGACTGACTGCTTCTTGAGCATAGATCTAGAAACCATTTTTGGACATTCCTCGGTGGATGAACAAACGTTCCGGAATTGAACCTTCCGCAACAGCAGGCATAAGCCTAAGAAGCTGCTCGACGCGCTAAACCCGATCCAGAAACAGGATCGTCAGCAGTTGGAGGTAAACTCCAAGAAACGCTCCGGCGATCGCGCAGATGTAATCTATCTGAATCAGGAACTGTGCGAACAAATACATCATCAGATTGCACCAATTCTTATACCTGTAATTCTGTATAGCGAAGCACTTTTTCCCACAAGAACTGACGGAACCTGCGTAAATAAACGGTTTTATCAGTAAAAAAAATATCAGCTCTCCACCTTGCTCTACTGATAGAAAAGTCCGAAGCTGAACCGTCAATTAAAAAATGAATTTGCAGTGGCTTCGAGAAGCGAGAGCGTTGAAGCCACTTTCGTTGCCTTTTCCGCTCAAGCAAATGTAGCTGAACCACATCGTAACTTGTGGCACCTTGCTGTCCGTTCTAACCGTACATCTACTGAGTGTTCTGATTGGCAATGTATTCCAGAAAAACTGACAAATCCTCCGTTATGGGGTAGATCTTTCTAGGGGATCTAAGTAGAGCGAATCATTTATGTCAACGTCCTGGAAGTCTGCTGGTCTGTGTTCCACTCCTGCACGGTGGTTAAGGTGGCCTAAAGTCTGGCTAACCCTTATTGTCGTTGGTTTGACAGTCTGCCTATCTGAGCTTGATCGAGCCGCTGCATTCAATGCAGGTAGTGCAATGGCTCAGTCGCCAGATGCACCCACGGGTACACCATCCACCGATACCGCACCATCACTGAATACTCTTTGTCAGGCGCAACCCGGTGCAAAAACGGAACTAGCCCGCTTTGTCTCTCAGGTGACGAGTACGGTCAGTATGATTGAGCAACCGGCGCGGGGCATGGGAGCGATCGTAGAGCAGGTAGCACCGCAAGTGTTAGCCTACCTGAACTCCAGTCCCTTCCCTACAATTCATCCAGCGGCGCGGCAAGCGAAAGTCCCAGTGATGATGTATCACGACATTCTGCCAGAGAAGCAAGTCTTTTTCGATGTCACACCCGCAGAATTTGAGGAACACCTGAAGCTGATCAAGCAAAAAGGACTCACTCCCATCACAATGGATCAACTGGTGAGCCATCTTCGCACAGGGCTACCCCTACCCCCCAAACCAATTTTGCTCACCTTTGATGACGGCTATGAGGGGCATTACACTCACGTTTACCCCCTCCTCAAGAAATACAAGTATCCGGCAGTATTCTCCATTTACACCGCTAAGGTGGGCAAAAAGATGGGCCGCTCTAGCCTGACTTGGGAGCAACTGCGGGAAATGGCGGCTGATCCACTGGTGACGATCGCCTCCCATAGCGTTAGCCATACGGTGATGGAAGGGTTATCCCCGGTGCAACTCCTAGTAGAAACTCAAGAATCAAAGCGGATTTTGGAAGCCGAGTTGGGGATTCCCATCCGTTACTTCACCTATCCGGAGGGCAAGTATGACCAGGCGGCGTGGGATGCAGTGAAAGCGGCTGGCTACGGTGCGGCCCTCACCATGAATGATTTAGATGAGCAGTTGGCTGGAGAATCTAAGGATTTGCTGGCGATCGGGCGGATCGGTCAATCGCGGATTCAGGAAATGGTTGACGTTGCCTGGGAAGGCCCAGCCCAGCGCAATGGACTGGCTTTTGGGTTTGATTTTGCGTCTCCCATTCGGCGCATTGATGCCGCGATCGATAATGTGCCCTTTGTGTTCATCGCTGGGGGGAAGCCCGTTACCGTACATCATCACACTCGTGCCCAGGTGCCTGAGATCAAAGCCAATACGCCGATCGTGGCTGCCGTTGATGGGGGCTTCTTCAACCTGGAATGGCTCGATTCCAACTACATGCTAGGGCCAGTTTTTAGCCAAAGTACCGGGCAGTTTGTCCCTGGTAAGCGCGGCGAGATTCCCTTTCTCGATGGGCGACCGCTGGTGCTCATTGGGCCAACCGCGGTCAAATTTACTTCGTTTAACCATAAAAAACACAACACTCTGGAAGCGGTGCAAGCCGAGCTGCCAGAAGTGACCGATGCCTTTGTAGCCGCGGGGTGGTTGGTGGATAATGGCCAGCCCCAGCCGATCGAGCGCTTTGGGCGGCTTTATGATGCGAACGAACCACGCCATCGCGCGTTTTGGGGCATCAATCAGCAAGGTCAGCCTCAGATTGGCGTCTCGATCGAGCCGATCGGGTCTGTGGATTTGGGCATCGCGCTGGCCAAGGCTGGTTTTCGCGATGCCGTCATGCTGGATTCTGGGGCCAGCACCTCGCTCGCATACAAAGGTCAGTCTTTGGTGGGGTACACGCCCCGTCCGGTGCCTCACATTGTGGGATTAGTGCCCGGGGTGGGAGCGTTGAATTCTAACTGTGCGATTTCAACGTCTAAGGAATGAGGATGAAATAACTGGCAATTTTTGTGGGATGGGCCTCGTTCGACTGAGGTCTCGACATAGAGGCTCGATCAAAATTCTCACGCATGTCTTGCCCGTTTGGGCCTGCACTCTCTTTACCACCGCCCTGTTCCACCGATCCCCCTCAGTCCTCCTTGCCAAGGGGGATGCCGCAGGCAGGGGGATCTCAATCTGTAGCGGATTGCAATCAAATTGGTATCAGCCAGGAAATTCATAATCACAGCCGATTTTGGTTGCACTTTGGGATTTAGCAGGTAGAATTGCCAAATTTGCAGGCGTGAAAGTTTCGCAGACTGGGCATAAGGTTAGGTTGAGAGAATAGCTTGAAAAAAGCTTAAATCATCCCGAGCAAAAACCAATTAGGAGTATCTATAGTTACGACTAATGAGTGTACTGGGGACTTCAGACGGTTTCGTCTTTGTGAGAGCCAGGTGTAAGGAGTGGGGATGGTCGGGAAACAGTCAAACTCATTTGAATACAAGCAGACGAGTGGCAATCCACCCGGTTTAGATACGCCGCCCGCGATCGTAGATCCGGTGTCGCCCAAGCAACCTGCCGAGTTGGGGCAATTGGCCTCCAGCCCGGGTTCTAAATCCAAGCCCTGGCTGGTGTGGTTGGCGGCATTAGGGTTTAGTTGTGTCTTGGGTGGAGTGGGCACTGCCGCGTTTCTCTGGCTCACAACGCCCCCACCTTCCCCCGATTGTCAAAAACTTTCTCCCCTGGCCACAGACATGGAGCAGCTCCTGTGCGCCCAGGAAAGCGCTAGAACTGGCGATTTGCCGAAGGTGCTAGCTGGTTTAGAATTGGTGGCCCTTTGGACTCCGGATCACCCCCTCTACAGGGAAGCCCAGCGCCTGGTTGCGGAGTGGTCTGATCCGGTGTTAGCTGCGGCTCAACAACGAATTGAGCGAAGTGATCTCCGCGGAGCGATCGATCTGGCCAGTCGCATTCCTAAAACCAGCCCTCTCTACAAAGAGGCCCAGGCCAGTATTGTCGAGTGGAAACGCTACTGGCAAAAGGGCGAAACAATTTCTACTGCGGCTCGAAAAGCGATGCAAGCGCAAAACTGGCAACTAGCACGCGAAAGGATTGAAGCATTAAAAGGGTTCAGGCAAGATCACTGGCGGTTTGAACGGGCTAGAGCGTTATCTAGTTTGCTAGATGCCGAACGTCAGGGACGACGACTGCTCCTCCAGGCTCAAGCGCTGAGTAACGGTGGCCAACCAGCGCAACTGGGCGCGGCGATCGCCCGCCTGAGCCGCATCGATACTCGGACCTATGCCTGGGCCGCTGCCCAAAAACCGATGAAGCAATGGAGTGAAATTCTGCTTGCACAAGGGTGGCAACAGTGGCAGCAGGGCAAACTCAACAATGCCATGACGCTGGCGCTGCCCGTTTTGAAAAATCCTACCCTGGCTCAAACGGCGCAGGAATTGCTCTGGCTGAGTCAAGCCAGCAAACATGCATTGGGTAGCACAACAACGCTCAAACCAACCCTGCCGCAATTGTGGAACTTAAGCGCGGCGATTTCGACTCTGCAACTCATTCCCTCTACGAGTCGATACTCCAGTCGCGCTCAGTCGATGCTGAAGCATTGGCAGGCGCAATTGCAAGATTTTGCCCTTCTCCAAGTAGCTTGGGGGATTGGGGATATTGCGCATCCGGCGGCTAAACAGTTGGCCATCTGGCAAGCCAATCAGGTGACGAACGATCGCCCGCGGCGGGCACAAGCTCAGACTCTGGTTTCTTACTGGCAAGTTGGCATCCGGCGGCTGGAAGATCAACCCTACTTGTTGTCCGCTCGCCAGTTAGCCGAACCGGGTACCATTGCTGCATTAAGAAGCGCGATTGCCCGAGTACAGTTAATCACTCCTGCTCGTCCGTCCCGCAAAGAGGCCCAAACGCTAGTTGCAAACTGGACTCAACGCATTCAAGCGATTGAAGACCAACCAATGCTTGACCAAGCATTTGCGCTTGCTAATCAAGGGAATTTACCAGCGGCGATTCAGGTTGCGAGCGCGATCGCGCCTGGGCGATCGCTATACAGTCAGGCTCAATCAGCTATTTGGGGTTGGCAAGCCAGTATTCAAGCGGCGGAACAGGCTCGCATCCGAGAACGAGAAGCCCAACTGCGGCGATCGCGCCCACCAGAACCGCTTTCCTCACCAGACGACCTTCTTGATTCTGAGCAAGAACCATTTCCGGTTGATGGCTTTTCTCCACCCGAAGTGCCAACTCCCGCGCCATCCAGCATCTATCCTCCCGGGACAGAGCCACCGCCAACCCAAACTCCATCTGCGCCGGTTTACGTGCCAAACTACGAACCGCCACCGCCGCCACCCACCCCACCGACCTACTATCAACCCTACGAGCCGGTACCGCCACCGCCTCGATAGAACTGGTATGATCCTCGTAAGAAACCAATCCATCTGGGGCTGTAGCTCAGCAGGATAGAGCGGTCGCCTCCTAAGCGACAGGCCGCGCGTTCGAATCGCGCCAGTCCCGTTTAGGTTTCACACTTAGTGGTCCGTTATGACTGTCTTGATCGGTTAAAACCCTGCAAAACGCCCTAAAAGTGGTTTTTGTAGACTTGCGTTAACCCCTCAAATCGATCTTGACGGACTACGAGGCTCAGTTCCATTAAAGCAACGCATTCAAAGTTTGTACGATCGGGCTATTGCGCTGCTCCATAATGCGTTGATACGTTGCGGCTAACTCCAGCGCCACCTCACTTTCCACAGCGCTCGCAGCGTCGCGAGTGGGGTAAGGTTCATAAACTGCATTACAGCGCTCAGATTGAAATAGTGTGGTTGCTAATTCGTTGAGTAAAGCATCATCAAGCCGCTCTTCCAGGCTGGAACCATCGATATTGGTCATGAGTTGCTGTTTGGCTTTACACCGAATAACCGCCCGGATGGGGTAGATAGGGTTAGCGAATTCCATAGTTCAGATGTAATCTGGCGAACAATGGATGAAGTATACAGGTCGGTGAGCTAACCCTCAATCTACTTAGGGATTATTTGTTGAAAATTTTCAGATGCCGCAACTCATTTGTAACTCACTCACTTGATACCGGGCTGGGGCTAGACCTTGCAATTGCAGCGTCGGCACCTTGAACGAGGCTGATATGGCGGGATGCTCCGCCACGGAAGTAATGACCGTCAAGCGGTAAGCTCCGGGTTGTGGCAACACTGCTTCTGGTAACCGGAGGGAATACAGGTTTTCGGCCTGGGGTTGAACCAGCATGCGTGTACTGCCCAGTTCTATAATCGCGCCCGTAGCCAGGTGCTTGGCCTGATAGGTGGTACAAAACGTGAGTGGAGTCGATCGAGCCATCTTGTCGTCTACCCGGTTGATCCTCAGTTCCAGCGCGATCGGCTGATCCACCACTAAAGTTCCAGTCATAAACGGGTTAGCGGCCTCGACTGTGATTGGAGCAGTCATCGTCGCGGGCTGATAGATCTGGATATGAGAGATTTCAATGTTGAAAGAATCATCTTGAACGGGTGCAGATGTTGCAGACCGAGACTCCAGCTCGCTCGATAAGAAACTCTGTTTGAACTCAGGTTGAATCTGTTCCAGCATCCAAGTCTGAAGTTCATTCTCACTCAAATAAAGCCAAGTTCGCTTTACCCCGTCATCAAGCTTTTGAACAAGGATTTGTTGTTCATTTACTTCATTCATAGAACGAGTTTGAAACTCAATTTGGAAAGAAGAAATTGTTGACCAGGTGGGCATGGCTCCAGTCGATGAATGATCTGCGGTTGCAGAGGCTGGCTCTGGTTGCGATGGGGCAAGAGCGATCGCTTGCGCTTGCTGAATCCAGGCATCAATTTCAGTCCGCGAAACGGTATAACCTAAATCATTGAGTTGGGTCTTCAACGCTTCCGCTTCAATCTGCGCTAACGCCTCGACGGTATAAATGCCCAAAGCGGCTAACCACTGTTTTTTCGTTGCGCCGATGCCGCGAATTTGAGTTAATGCCACGGTGCCACCTTCAACCTTAAGGACATGGTTGGATGCTCCATTCATCGACCTGTTCATTTCTATAGTCCCTACATGAATAATTTTGGGAAAAGACCTGGCAGATGCTAGCAACCCGCCAGGTGATGACCACTTCAAAACACGAATTTGGTTGGAGAAACCATTACATCAAAACGTTTTGGAGGGGGCCTTCCCCGCTGCTGCACTGAGCCACAACCAGGGAAGGCCGGACGGACAGCTTAGATTTCTGCACCAGCGGGATAAACTTGGAGCAGAATTTCTTTGATGTAGCCATGACCAAAGACCTTGGTGCTGCAAGCATTGCGCACAGGCCCAACTTCAGCCGTAGCGGCGATCGAATACAAACCAGAGGTCAAGCCTTCACGAGCCGGAACACCGGTGTGAACAACGGTGTACTTGTACACATCTTTGCGAGTCAAAATCGTTTCAGACAGATCGATTTCAACTGCACGACGGCCCATGCCTTCAAAGCTGAAGTAAATGGTGATTTGAGTGCCGAGACACATCAATAACTCGGTCAAAGGAGTCCGGTTAAATTCGATGTCAACGCTCAGATCGTAAACTTCATCAGCCGCGATGATGTACTGGGAGTTAGCAGGTGCAGCGGGCTTGGTGCTACGACCGCGAACATTCAGGTTAGACAGTTTGAAGGCAACAGGTCCAACGATGCTACGGGAATAGGTTTCGCTGAGGGTCAGTTCATCAGGTTGTCCTTCAACGCCTTTTACTTCAGCGACCATTGCCATTGCTTCGATTTCCAGAGACATAATGTTTTTCCTCGTAATTTTCAGACTCTTAACTAGGCGACAAGCCTTGCAGAGTAGACGTTTCAGCGTTTCCTTTGCCGTTGCTTGTCATGTCCCTATCATGGCAACTGGCTTGGCGAACGCCATTCCCCCCAACGGGTACTCTTCCCTCAAAGTTAATGCCGCGATCGCGCCAAACATCCACCGGCAAACAAGCTAAGGTAGAACAGTGATGCCCTGTATGGCATCCGTTGTTCCATTAAGTCACTAAACGCCCATGACGAACCCCAAACCCAGCAAGGAAGAAGCATTACGACAACGAGAACGAGATTTGCAAGCGCGTGAAACGGCGATCCGGCTCCGGGAATTGGAAGCAGAAATTGAGCCGCCCGTACTGCGAACGACAAAGCACGATCAACCTGAATCTACAGTGCAACAAACCACCCGAAAATTACTTAAGATGGCTAAGTTCGTTGGGTTAGTGGCAGTTGCAGGCGTTGTATTTGTGGTGGTGTGGCGCGTTGCCACGTTCCTACTAACCTTCCTGGTTGTCGGAATTGTGGCTTGGGTTATCTACAAGGTGTTCCTGCAACCCGATCGCCCCCAACGCTAGCCGCGACTTGTGCTGGAAAAGCTCTGCATCTCCCTTCTGCCTTTGTCCCGCCTTAACAACTCAACTCCTGGCAATATGCTTTGACTTGCAGATCGACTCCGGTAATCGCCGTCCCCACAACGACAGCATCGGCTCCTAAAGCGATCGCCTGTTTGGCCATGTGAGCCGAGGCGATTCCCCCCTCACAAATGATGAATGTATCGAGTTGTTGCACCAATTGCGTGAGCAAGTCAAAACCAGGCGGTTTGAGCTGACTTGTTTCGGTTGTATAGCCGTAGAGGGTGGTGCCCACCAGATCGGCCCCGGCCTGGACTGCCGCGATCGCATTGTCCAGGGTATCCACATCGGCCATGACTGGTTTGCCCAGTTCGGCGTGGATGCGCTGAATTAACGCTGCCAACGTTTCACCCTGGGGCCGGGGGCGGGCGGTAGCATCGATCGCGATGATATCGGCTCCAGCTTGAGCGATCGCCGCTGCATGTTGAAACTGGGGCGTAATGTAAACTTCAAAGCCCGGAATAGTTTGCTTCCACAGTCCAATCAGCGGAGCGGACATTCGCTGGCGCACGGCAGCTACATGGGCCGGACTCTCAATCCGTATCCCAACGGCCCCTTGATTCACCGCTGCCTGAGCCATGGCGGCGATGACGCTTGGTTCGTGCATGGGAGAACCGACAGGAGCCTGACAGGAGACGATGAGGCCGCCTTGAAGAGATTGCAGGAAGTCAAGCATGAAGACGTGAACGAGTCAGTGAGACAGAAATGAGCTAGCTTTAGCTTACCAGGACTCCGTCTTCCAGGTGCGTGACGCGATCGGCCACATCAATCAAGCGGGGATCGTGGGTTACAATCAACACCGTCCGGTTACTTTCCTTGGCCAGGTCTCGTAACAACTCGATGACCGTGTGGCCGCTGTGGGAGTCTAATGAAGCCGTTGGTTCATCAGCCATGATTAAGCGGGGATTTCCCGCTAAGGCGCGCGCGATTGCCACCCGTTGTTTTTGCCCACCGGAGAGGTCGCGAGGCAGGTAGGAGAGCCGATCGCCCAGGCCAACTTGCCCTAACAATGCTTGAGCCTCTTGCCGCCCAGCGCGACCAGAAATTCCTTTCATTCGCAGCGCAATTTCCACATTCTCCTGGGCTGTCAAGGCGGGAAACAGGTTGAAGCCCTGGAAAATGAACCCAATGTTGTTCAAGCGGAATTTGGACAGCGCCTCTTTCGACATGCCCGTGATTTCTTCGCCCAGCAAATAAACTTTACCGCAGGTTGGGGTAAGGATACCCGCCAAAATTGAGAGCAGCGTGGTTTTTCCAGACCCGGAAGGCCCCATCAGTAGTTGAATTTCACCATAGGAGATATCGAGATCGACCCCCTGCAACACTGAAGAAGCCAGGACTCCAGAGTTGAAGGTCATCTCAACATCTTGAGCCACGATCGCCTTTCGACTTGCTCGCTCTAATACTGCTCGCCGAAACAGGGAACGTTCTTCAGCAGTAGATGCCGCACGCTCTGGAGTTTGAATAAACTTAGCAATGTTGATTTGTGATGCTGTCATTCGCTTTGAACTGGGGATGCATGTAAATAATACAGGTCTGTAACGGGGTGTAAAGGTACGACATGCCTTTACGACTGGTGAAGAGCGATCGGGCGAATCAACGTAAACCGACGGTGAGGCTATATTTTTTGCTTGGGTGGTTTCATATTAAGTCCATTAACTAGTGTAACGAAATGCGGGAATTCACTGGGGGTTGGAGTAAAACTACTAGAGGTTAACGCAGAAGACTGTTACGCTTTGAACACAATTGCCGGATCTACATGAGTCACCTTTTGAATTGCAAATAGGGCTGACCCCACACACATGACGACCGTCACACCAAATACCGCGATCGCGGTTGTCGGCGTAATCAGAATGACAATTCCTTTGGCTGCAACAGTCCACATTCCTAAAGCTAGACAGAGCGCCATACTGGGGATGTATCCCAGAATTGCCATCCAGAGTGCTTGCTCAGTGATTACGCGGTATATAACCCAATCTGACGCGCCCATGGCCTTGAGAGTTCCAAACTCTTTGATGTGATCTGCCACTGAAGAGTACAAAATTTGGCTAACCACTACCATCCCCACGATAACTCCCACGGTGGCACCCAAACCTAAAATGAATCCGATCCCCGTTCGTTCTCGCCAATAGGTGCGCGTGATCTCGGCGATCTCATCTTTGGTGTGAGCGCGAGTGCCTGGTAAAGCAGCTTCCAGGCGACGCTTTAAATCTTGTAGGTCTTGTTCAGGTGCAGCTTTGACCAAAACATAGGTGATTGGGTCAGCTAAGTTCAACCGTCTGGGGGGAGAGGTTGGTTGCTCAGATGTCGTTGTGTTAACCCCAAATGGATTGGCACATTCCACCTCGTCGTCGGCCAGGGTGCAATTTAAGGAAGAATTGGCATTCCCGCCGAACGCATTGGCATTTTCTAATGAAGCAAATAACGACGTACTGGAGGCCATGGATTGGGTGTATTCCGTTAAGCCCACTAATTTGGCTTTGAACGGAACGATCCGTCCGACATCATTAACTTGCTGCAAATTTAAGGTTGGTAGGTTACTACGATCGGTGGCAAAGGTATAAGGCTGTTGGAGCTGCTCCCGCGCGCCCGCCGAAAACTTGAACTTACCAAATAAGTCTCCCTGCGGGTTAAAGCCCCAAACGCGGGCAGGCACGATGCGATCGTTCGAATCGAGCCAGGTTACAGGCCGGATCAGCAACGCTTCCGCCCGCTGCACCCCTGGCACTTTGCGCGCTTGAATTAGTCGTTCCAGGGGAATTGGCAGCGTTACGTCCAAATGCAACATTTCCCGTGCCCCTACCCAAACGTCAGCATCAGATTGTTCAATTAACCGAGTTGTCGAGCGGCTAAACCCATCTAAAATACCGGCCTGAATCGTGACTAAGCTGACCGCAAACATAATTCCTGCTTGAGCCACGATAAAGCGAGGAATATCCTCAAACAGGTTTTTGCGGGCGATAGAAGGCATAACAGGATGGGGTGGTAGGTTGCACGATTTGGTGAATTGGCGTTGAGTGATAGAAAGGGCAACCATGACGATTGCCCATGCTCATTTACTCACCAGTTAGAAACTGATTCCTCAGCCGGTTCGGCTTGATCCGTATAGTTTTGCAGAATTTGTTCAAATCTCATAGCTTGCACGGATTGGAGGAGATGCATATCGTTCTATCAGGTGATCTTGCTACTATTCTGCAACGACAGAATGACAACGAAATGACTTAGATATAGCCTCTGCCCCGTTTCACATGGCGGAGGCGCGTCAGAACACCTACCCAGAATCTGCAGTTCAGCCATTTGATATGTCCTAAGTGTTCTGACCATAGCTATATTAAGGAAACTCTTTCTAAGCTAGCAATCCCTTACAACTAAACATCCCCTGAGATGGACACAACCAGTACCGTCTCTAGGGGATGAATTGAAAACTGTAGATTGAAAACTGTAGATTGTGTGGTATTTAACGGACTGCCCCGGCTAAATCAACTGATTGGTTGAGCGCGATCGGGAGGGAGTTGCGCAGCCGATCGCCGTACAAAGCGAGAGCATTTCCCCCCAGTAGACGGGCGAGATGATCGCGATCGTAATTGGTCTTCGTGGCGGCATCCCGAACGCAATGTTGCAAGACGCCATCCCAGTGTCCGTAGTCACCTGAGAAGCAAGCCAACCGCTGACCAACTTCACCCATCGCAATGTGCATATATGCGGGGGCTGGATCATCCGACTCGAACGAAACAAAAATTTGCCCCCGCTCAAAGTACTCCAGCGGGTCGCGGTGCCGCAGATTAACGTGTTCGTAGAGACTGGCATCTTCCACATTAAGGGAATTGCGATCGGCAGACCACAACAAATCAACCATGCCCTTCATCTGACTCATCACCGTCGTGCTGTTGTGGGTGCCGCGTTCCTGCAACATCAACTTCGTCAGTTCCATGAGCGGCGGTTTGTAAGGATGTTTGGGATCAAAGTCGCGCACTCGCTTCTCCCAATGTTCGTGCATCGCGTGAGCCAGATCGGGTAGCCAGCCACAACCGCCTTCCAAAAACCCAACTCGCAGCGTCGGAAATTGCTCAAATGCACCATCAAACACCATGCGGGTCATGGCATGTTGCTGTTGGTTGCGCTGCACAAAGATATGAGTCAGCACGAATGTTTCCATGTGATCAGCGATGCCACCCATCATGAAAGACCCCGGTGCCCCGTGAATCCCCAGGGCGACATCCAAATCTACTGCGGCTTGCAACACCGGACGAAAATCTGGATGACTGATCGCTTTACAGGTGCGAATTTCGGGAAACGCCTCCGGGGCACGGGGATGGGGCACAGGTAAATTGGGTGGCACCGCAACTCCCACCAGTCCCAGTTCATTTACACAGCGGTGCATTTCCTTAATGGCTTCGGTCACATCTTGCAGCGGCAGAACCCCGATCGGCTTGAGGCGATCGCCATAAGGCCGACAATCATCGGCCATGTAGCTGTTATAGGCCCGACACAGCGCGATCGCCAGGTCTTTATCCAGCAACGAAGGAAAGATGAGATTCAACGTGCCGTAGATGATATGCACATCAATGCCTTCTTGATCCATATGCTCAATGCGGGCACGGTTAAACATAGCGCCCAGAGTCGTTTCGGGATGCAGTGTCCGAAATCCACCTTTGCCTAAACCACTGGGTTGGGGAAACAGTTGCGCCAGATCGTTTTCACCCGTTTTGGGGTTAAAGTCCATAATCTTGACGCGCTGATCTCCCAGGTTATCGATGACCAGGCCGATTCGATCGCGGTATTCCGGCTCTAAATAATCCCGCATGATCAGGGGATTCTCTAATTTGTGGGCATCTGCATCAATGACTAACAATCCGTTGTACATAGAAAATCCTTGGAAATGAAGGGAATGGTTGAGGACAGGAGTGCGGGAGGGGAGGGGATGAGGGGGAGAGGGAGATAGGGAGGATGGGGGCGTCGGAATGTGATGAGAACTGTTTCCCGCCCTACTCGTTTCCCGACCTAGCCATCTACTTCCTGACTTCGACTCAGCAGTTGCCGGAAGCCAAACCAGTGCTCAAATGACCAGGCGAGGGAGGCCAGGATAGTGATACCGGGGTACTTCACGAAGGCGGGTTCGTTTTTTTCGAAGAAGGCATGACCGCCGAGGGCAAAAACTTGGGTCAAAACGAGACAAACCAGGGTGATACGCCAATCAATGAATAAACAGATGACGGCGGCGATCGCCAGCAGGTTTGTCAGATGATGCAAAGCTTGATTAATCGGATTCTGATGGCTGGCTACGAAATGTGCCTTAGCCTCTTGAAAATAGCTCACAGCTTTCCTCCAATCAGCCCAGGAGGGCTAAACGCTGGTAGGAACATATCACACGCATTTTGTGAGCGGTTCAGAATCAGGGGAAAATCTTCGGATTTAGTCGGATTTAGACTGCTACCACCAGCGCAATTGCAACAGGTTGGGCTTAGCCTGGGTTAGTTCTGCTTCGCCCAGCCAGTCAACGGCTTTGTAGGTGCCAAAAACGTGATCCCACCAATCTACCCCTAATCCAAAGTTGTGATGCCACATGTTGTACTTGTGGTGAACGTAGTGGACGGGCATTTTCATCCAGAAGCATTTGGTGGGATTGTCGTGCTGGAGTTGGTGAGCGTAGGAGGAGAAGGCAGCGTAGACGATGCCACCCAAGGTCCAACCGATGCCCGCCGCTGGGGAAACCAAAAACATCGGCAGCAAGAGCACGATCGTGCCCTTAACGTAATCCCGGAATTCCCAAAGGACACCTTGCGCCTCATTGCGGCGGTGATGGTCGCGGTGGCGTTCTCCCAATTTCAGGGGACGGTGCATCAGGCGATGTACCCAATATTCCACGAGGCTGGCCAGGATGAAGGCGATCGCAAAGCAACTCACACCAATGAACACCTGGGTTGTCATCATCCGGTTTTCCTCCCCGCAAACATCATCCAAGGGTCGAGATGTATTCTGCCATTCTTATCAAACTTTTACCACGTTGAATGAAGGGCGATCGCAGTCTTCGCGTTGACGAAGATTATGTAAATCTACCTACAGTTTGGCTTAGTTTCACAAAAAGTCCATGTAAGGTGTCAGTGGAGTCATCGTCCGACGATTGAGAGTAGAGGGAGGCGTTCAATGACTACTGCTTGTACCGTTCCCAGCACACTTTTGCAGCTCAGTTCAGAAACCGCACTTTCCACCAGGATTTCGCCTGTAGCATCGGCAACCTCAGCTTTTGCACCACTGCCAGTGCCATCCCTGGTGCCAGCCAGCTTTCCCGGGGAGACACTCACCAGTCTGGCGCTGTCGGCAGCGTCATCAGCCACCCCAACTGAAGTGATCACGGCCCTGGATGATGTTCAAGGCACCCTCAGCATCGCCAATGGCTTTGTCACCACTGACTTAATCACGCCGTTTGGCCCATTGCAAGCGACTTACGATGTCGTCACGTTGGCGACAGACTTAAATACCGAATTTCAAGCGATTTCTGGCACCCTAGCGCTGTCGGGTGGGTTTGCGTCGGGCAACTTAGTTGTGGGTGACGACGAGTTTACTGCCACCAATTTTGAGTTTGCGAATCTGGTCAGTGGATTTGTTGCTGATCTGTTGACATCACTGGATGGCACAGTACCCTTTGCGAATGGCGTCGTGGCGATCGACCTCCCCACGCCAATTGGTGATATCGAGGGCACGATTGGCTTTGGCAGTGGTGCGCTGGCGGTAAACCTAAACACTCCATTGTTGCCGCTCAACTTCACGATCGAGTTTCCTGATGAGGCCCAATTCGCCTTCCCCGTTGCGCAACTGGGTACGGACGCTATTTTGAATTTGGCTACAGGGCAGGTCGAGATTGATCTAATTCCCGTGTTGGGTGGAGCGGAGGTGGTAGTGCCGATTACCGCTTTAGCTGGGAGTGTGGCGTTTGCCAATGGCCTTGCCAATCTAAGCGTAGAAGCTGGGTTCACGACGGTGCAGACTCAATTCAACCTGGCTACCGAAGTGGAGGAAACGCTGCTGGAATTTTTATCGACAGCCAGTGGGACGTTGACGATCGGAGCTGGTAGTTTAGGGGCTAACTTGCAAAGTAATCTCGGGTCGTTTGCCGGAGTTTTCCCAGCCAGCCAGTTGTTCAGTGATTTTATTGCTACGCTGCCGCTATATCAAGGAACAATTGCCCTGGCAGGCGGGGTTGCTACGGTTGACCTGACCACGCCCAACGGAGTGCTACAAGGCAGCTTAGATTACGGCCAATACTTGACCGCGATCGCAACGATTGTGGGAGACCTGGTCGCAACCTAGACCGTACCAAAACGTGGTGGGGCCTTACCTGTAACCACCACCACTCTAGCGGTTTGTCAGTTTTAATGGTGTGTCTTCAGGTCGAGCTGGGCTGGTGCTTTTGTGCGTTGACACTTACGAAAGCCGTCTCGACAGACCATTAGTGGCCATTGCTTTGTAAAACGCTCCAGGTGACGCGATCAACGTGGCCAGTTTCCTTGAGTTTGTGAAATTTTTGAAAGTCTATGACTGCTTGTTTCGTTTCTTCAGTAAACGATCCATCGCGGGTAATGGAGTAGCCATTCACCAGCAGCAACCCCTGCAACTCATACACATCCATCCCAGAATGCCCACGCCGCAAGACGCGACTACCTGGCTTAACTTCTAGCTTTAAGGCTGCCCAGGTTTTAGGGCCGACGATCGCATCAACTCGAATTCCCTTCCGCTGCTGAAAAATCTTGACTGCATCTTCGGTGTGGCTGCAAAATTCACCCGTCACCGGCACGCGAAACCCGTGAGCGCGGAGCAATTCCTGCAACTCAACCACCGCAGGCTGGGCATCCCACGGACGCAAAGTCGGTCCCGTAGACAGCGAGTTAACCGTTGCATCGACATATTTAATCATTGGAAAACGTCCCTGCGTAGGTGGCCGCTTTAATCACCTACTACTATCCCCTATTTGCCCGCTGGGAACAACATTTGGCAGTGAGGCTAGGGAGAATCAGCAAAAATAGCGAATTCTCCCAGTTCTATGCCTCCAGCCCTAACGCTGGCTGACTACTTCATCTTTCGCCTGACGAACTTGAGCCACCGATATTGGCTCGACCCGTCGCCCCTGATCATCCGACTGGTAGCCCCACTGCTGCCGACCGTTGGAGACGATCGTCAAGTAATGCAGTTCGTTGCGACAGTTGAACAGGAAACACGTGCGTTTCGTTTGCTCTTTCACCTCCAGAAAGCGGAGGGCGTTGGGTTGCGCTGCGGCCCCCGCCCCTTGAGAAATCTCGCGCACGATCGCATCCGCTACTTTGGTCGGTAAAATGCCTCGCCGATCCATCGTCACCTGGCTTCCATCTTTATTCGTGTGATACGTCCACTCCACATCCCCACTCCGCACCTGTACCACCCAGCCTTCCAGCGGTTGGAAGTTTGCCGGACACAAACGCCCAAAGTTGAAGGCACAATTATTGCCCCAGGTTTGGGTTTTGGCGGCAACGATTTGCACCGTGGGCGAATTCGTCCAGGTTTGGGCGTTTTGGCGAACGGCATTCTCCACCGAGACGGGCAAACGGCCTGTGGTGGTGAGGCGGGGATCGATCGCGATCTGGGTGCCGGTGCGATCGATGCGGTACGTCCAGGATTGATCCCGCACTCGCACCACCGTTTCCCACCCCTCAATCGGTTGGTAGATCATCGGGCACATTTCCCCAAAGCCAAAAACACAGGCATTGCTAAAGGTGCGTTGCGACGTTTGGGTGAGTTGCACACTGGTTGCAGGCACCCCAGCACGCGTGGCCGCATCGGTCAAAATGCGAGATTGCAGAGCTGTGGGCATCACGGTTGGGGTTGTTGCCACCCGCGGGTCAAGAATGACGCGCGTACCGGGGCGATCGACGTTGTAGCGCCAGGTTTGCCCGTTCGCCTGGGCCATGACTTCATAGCCCTCGATCGGGCTGAAGGGCCGATTTTGGCAGTATTCGCCAAAGTGGAGCATGCAGGGATTGCTAAAGCTAACGGGCTTTGCCTGCAAAATTTGAACTGCGGTCGGTGCGACTTTGGCTCGTCTAGAAACATCCAGAATTACCGCATCAATGTGCGAACCGGGCATGGTGCTAACTGGGGTTGGCGTGACGGTCAACGGGTCTAACGCCAGTTGCACTCCAGAGCGATCGACATGGTATCGCCAGGGTTGCCCCTTCACGCTGACCATCACTTCCCAACCCGCGATCGGCTCATTCAAGGTCGTACACCGATTGCCGAAATCAAAAATACAGGCGTTACCAAAAGTGCGCTCAGTCACCCGCGAGATCTGAATTTGATTTGTAGCCACCCGCGATCGTTGCGCAGCAGCTTGCACAACGCGGCGCGCCACATCCGCTGGCAATTGATTTGCCGCTTGAGTGGCAGCTGGGTTAACGGGTGAGACTTGGGCGATCGCGGCCTCGTTCCAGGTCATTGCAGCTCCACTCACCATGAGCGCTGTTCCCGCCACATGCAGGAGCACTTGCTTAGAAAACACGTTACGGCTCGACTTAGCCATCACAGAGAAAGTTGACTTCATAGGAAATACTTGAACCTCAAACCAACAAAATATGCAGGCGACGATCGCCCACTCAATTCAAACCAAACCAATTCACTCCAACGTTTGAACTTCAAAGGCTGGAGGCTGCATGCTCTTGCCGCATGGCGAACCCATGCATTCTCATGGCACTACTGTTAGCGGGCACGACGCGCCATGCCCCAAATCAAATGAATCGCGCAATTGCTCACTCAATCAAAGACGTTGCCAGGTACATCCATTGTTCCTTTACACAGCCGAGTTTCCTGGTTCAGGATGATTTTGCAGATCGGTGTTATCCGTACAAATCTCACCTGTAAGTTGCTGACCATCCCTGTAAATTCTTCCTGACTCAGGCCCAAAAAGATGCCGATTTGTGATGGGTGTGATAATTCTGGAAGTGACGCCCTGGCCAGAAACCGAATGTCTCTATGCTGGAAACGATCGCAGTTATCTTAATTGGCCTCATTCCTGGAGCGCTTGCCTCCTACCTGGCAACCACCAGTTTTCGCCGATACACACAGGAGCGCCGTTACTACCGGGCTTTTAGAGAAGCTCCTTCTGCCTATCTGCTACGGCCTCCGCCAGAAGGAGCGGATTACCGTTATGTGGAAGGGTTGGGTTACATCATTGGGGATTTATCGTGCCAGTTCAACGCCCGCTCGCCCTACTTGCGCTGTGCTATCAATCCCACTGGCCCCTGCCAGGAATGTCCTGCCTATCAAAGCTTGCACTTTCCTGAAGAACAGGACGGAGCACACCAGCGAAAGTGAGATAGCATAGTGCCCTGGAGATGTCGCGATCGTTAACATGCCAACCCTATGATCTTTCCCAATTTTGCTCAATTTGCCGAACTCGCCCAACGGGGTAACTTTGTGCCGGTATATCAGGAATGGGTGGCTGATTTAGATACCCCAGTTTCGGCCTGGTATCGGGTGTGCGCTGGCCAGCCCTACAGTTTCCTGCTGGAATCGGTGGAAGGCGGGGAGAAAATTGGGCGCTTCAGCTTGTTAGGGTGTGATCCGTTGTGGGTTTTGGAAGCTCGCGGTGCCCACACCACGCAAACCTACCGCGATGGGACAGTGCATCAGTTTGAGGGTGATCCCTTTACGGCGTTGTCTGCCTGTTTAGCTCCATACCACCCCGTGCAACTGCCCCAATTGCCCCCTGGAATCGGTGGGTTGTTTGGCTTTTGGGGGTATGAACTGATCCACTGGATTGAACCTCGGGTGCCGGTCTATCCCATTACCGATGCTGACCTCCCGGATGGCCTCTGGATGCAGGTTGACAATTTACTGATATTTGACCAGGTGCGGCGGAAGGTGTGGGCGATCGCCTATGCAGATTTGCGCGATCCGGCGACCAACCCGGAGACTGCCTATCAACAAGCCTGCGATCGGGTTACACAGCTTGTCAACAAATTGCGATCGCCGCTGTCGGAGCAAGCCCGGTTGCTGGAATGGTCGTCACCGGAAGGCAGAGGGCAGGGGCAACGATTGACGGAGAAGGGTGCGGAACCGGAATACACCAGCAACTTTACCCAGGAGAACTTTTGTCAGGCGGTGGAGACGGCCAAAAACCATATCTGGGCGGGCGATATTTTTCAGGTCGTTATTTCCCAGCGGCTCTCGACGGAATACGCGGGTGAACCGTTCGCGTTGTATCGATCGCTGCGATTGGTCAACCCGTCGCCCTACATGGCCTATTTCAACTTTGGAGATTGGCAAATCATTGGCTCTAGTCCGGAGGTGATGGTCAAAGCCGAACATGGTGATACGGCTGATGCCCCACTAGTAGCTACAGTTCGCCCGATCGCGGGTACTCGCAAACGCGGCCACACCGTTCTGGAAGATCAGGCGCTGGCCGCCGATCTGCTACAAGATCCGAAGGAAATTGCCGAACATGTCATGCTGGTGGACTTGGGGCGCAACGACTTGGGGCGCGTTTGCTTGAATGGCTCCGTCACCGTGGATGAATTGATGGTGATTGAGCGGTATTCTCATGTGATGCACATTGTGAGTAATGTGATTGGCCACCTGTCTCCGACCAAAACGGCCTGGGATTTGCTAAAAGCGTGTTTCCCCGCTGGGACTGTGAGTGGTGCGCCCAAAATTCGCGCCATGGAAATTATTCACGCGCTGGAACCCTGCCGCCGTGGGCCTTATTCTGGGGCTTATGGCTACTACGACTTTGAAGGGCAGCTAAATACAGCGATCGCGATTCGGACGATGGTGGTGCGGCATCAGGGAAATGGGAAGCACCTTGTCAGCGTGCAGGCTGGGGCAGGGCTGGTCGCCGATTCAGTGCCAGAAAAAGAGTACGAAGAAACCTTGAATAAAGCCCGTGGGATGCTAGAAGCCATCCGCTGTTTAGGCTGAGCCGGAGGCCGATCGCGATCGTGCCCTTCTGCGCAGGAACAAACACTGCCGAGTTAGGATGTTTTATGCAAGAGCAACGGTCAGATTTGCAATGCCATTCATTGCACCCACACGTTACCACTGAACTCAGTTATTTATGGCCTTGATCGTTGCGACGTTTTACAAGTTTGTGGCGCTGGCAGATTGTCAGGAACTGCGAGTGAAAATTTTGGCTTACTGTCAGCAGCAGGGCGTGAAGGGCACCATTTTACTGGCAGCAGAAGGCATTAATGGCACGATCGCCGGTTCCCGCACGGCAGTTGACGCCGTTCTAACCTTTCTCAAAACTGACGAACGGTTGGCCGATTTGACCCCCAAAGAAGCGATCGCGCTCCAGCCACCCTTTGAGCGGATGAAAGTCAAAGTTAAAAAAGAAATCGTCACTCTGGGCCAACCGGCCATTAACCCAGCTGAAACCGTTGGCACTTATGTGAGTCCGACAGAGTGGAATGAACTGCTGGCTGATCCGGATGTGATTGTGATTGATACTCGCAATGACTACGAAGTTCAAATTGGAACGTTTCAGCGGGCAATCAATCCCCAAACGCACTCCTTCCGTGAGTTTCCGGCATATGTTCAGCAACAGCTTGATCCAGTTCAACATCCCAAAATTGCCATGTTTTGTACGGGTGGCATTCGGTGTGAAAAAGCATCTGCTTATTTGTTAAACCAAGGATTTCAGCAGGTGTATCACTTGCAGGGCGGCATTTTGAAATACCTGGAAGAGGTGCCTGTGGCGGAGAGTTTATGGCAGGGTGAGTGTTTTGTATTTGATGAGCGGGTTGCAGTTAAACATGGCCTAGAGCCGGGTAGTTACGAGCTGTGCCGCAGTTGTGGGTATCCCATTTCAGCGGTAGATAAAGCGTCGCCTCACTACGAGGAAGGCATCACCTGTCCCCACTGCTACGACCTGCTGACCCCGGCGAAACGTGCCCGTCAACTGGAACGCCAACGGCAATTTCAGGCCGAAGCGTAACCCCGGCGAATTTATAGAAACCCAGCCGTTTCGTAGAGTTGGCGCAAGATGGCCAGGATGCGATCGCTGTAGTGTAAATCTGCTGACCAACGTCCTGTGAGCTGGGAGATCGTCGGAGCCACGCCGCGAATCACCAAATTAAACCGCGGATCAACCGTTTCTTCCCGCAACGGTTCTGTGTTGGCATAGGCTTTGAGATGCTGGATGTGGGCACGGATGCCAATGCGCCGACTGGGAAAACTTGCCCCCTCCGGATTCCCGCCCACTGTGCCTAAGCCGCCAAAGTTATTCTGGTTGGGTTTAGTCGTGCCCCCAAACTGCAAAAACTCAGTTTCCACACACATCTGGGCAAAGGCAATGTCATGACTAATCCCTTCGCTCAGCCCTTCTTCCAGATACAGGCGGGCAATGTCGGGAAAACGCGACAAGCCAACTTCATTGCGAGCTTTCAAGAACATCAACAGTTGCACTTCGGTGGTGTAGCCTCTTCCCGTGATTTCGTGTAGCGATCGACTGATTTGCAACATGGTGCGAATCATCAGCGTCCGCGTCGCCCCATTCCAAGCGACGGAAATATCCGACTCCCGCAAATCGATCGCGGGCACATACACCACATTTCCGTGGGTCAAACAGCGCTGTTCTGCCACGAGGGGGCGCTTCAGGCCCAAGCGATCGGCCAGGTCGACAGAAATATACGCATTCCCCTTCACCAAAATGCCCAGTTCACCGTACAGGCGGCCATTGATATTGATGTTAATCGGGGTCGGCACTGCTGCGGGCGGTGTTGCTTGCCCCAAACCAACTGGAGCCTGCACGCCTTCTGTTACTGCTCGACTCCAGGCCACTAAACCATCGGCAATGCCCCGTGCCACTTCCTGCCGTTGGTTTTGGATCAGGACACGATCGTCGGCATTCGTCAAAAACCCCAGTTGCAGATACAACGAAGCTGGCACCAACTGCCGACAAAAACTAATCCGCCCCAATTCGGCGTAGGTATCGGGTAAAGCGCCTTGGATCACCAATTGCGGCAAGCGACGGGACAAGGCCAGCAAAATCAGATCGGCGTGCTGTTTGCGATCGTGATTATGAGCAATGTAGTAAACGCGAGTGCCGCGCACTCCCGGATTGGCGTGGGCGTTGGCGTACAGTTCCAGGGCAATGTCGCCGCCGCGATCGCGGTTGTTAATCCAGCGGATGGTTTGTTCATCACCTAGCTCATCCGGCACAGAAATGACATCTACCCGTCGCGATCGCAACTCCGCCACCACCAGATCACGAATCGCCAGCATATCAGCAGCAATTGAACTACCCGGCGGCTCCGATCGCCCCTTGACACTGCCATAACCCACCGAAACAAAAATACGTCCCATGCCAAAAGCCCCTCATCCCACAACAGGACTTTACTAGAGCCAGTTGTAGCCTAAGAATCGCGAATGGGAGCAAAAAGTTAATCCCGCGAAGAAAAGTCCGCCAACACAACCCCTATTCCGCTAAAACTTGTAACCGCACAAGGCGATCGCTCATGTCATCCATCGGCGTTTCGATGACTTCATTGGCCAGGTTGCCCAGACAGCTTAGCAACGTGCGTAAATGAGGCGTACTCTCGCCACTATCCAGGTAAACTCGCTCCGATAAACTGTTCAATCGCTTCCAGGTGAGAAACAGCTTCACGGTGAGTTGTTCTAATTGCGCCGCATGATTCACCAGATCAGCAGTCGCACTCAAGCTCCCAATCCGGAGGGCTTCCTCTAGGGCCAGTTCTAAGTTGAGCGCTGGATTTGTCAATGCCTGCACTCGGGCTGCCGCTTCCAAATACTTGGCTAGATACCGCGCTTCCGCCGTGACTTGCTTCACCGTGTCCACATCTGGATTTTCGGCAACTGTTTCCTTCAACGTGACTTGATGCGTCGGTGGCAATTTCTCCATCTCTTTCACGAGGGGAGCCAGATAGCGAGTTGGGAGCGTGTGATCAGCGGCTTTTTCCTTCAAGGCTGCGGGCAGTAAATCGGAGGTGACAGCCGTCCATTCATCCGAGAGTTGCCGCACTTCTCGACGAGTAATGCGATCGCCGCGCCGTGCCGCATCACTCACCATCTGTTGCACTTCTGGGGCACTATGAGCCGTTTCCACAAACGCCCGCTTACTGAATTGGTTCACGTCATCCGGTTCTAAGTACCCCCCTTCAAACAAGGTGTCGGCACTGTTGGCAACTTCGATCAAGGCATAAGCCTGACTTTTGCTAATTTCCCGGTCTTTTAGCCAGTTTAAAAATCCTGTGCCGCGCCCATCCCCGTTTCGCTTTTCCCGATCGCGGACGGCCCGTAAGATCCGGCCTCGCCAAATGTCGGTTTGCAAATCAAACCGATCGCATACCTGCCACGCCTGCTCAATTTGTTGCTGAAACTCATGATCCGCAATGCGATCGTCCTCCGGGTCAGGCAGTTGAAAATTCAATGGGCTGCCACTCGGCAACATCGCGGGAATCAAGTCAGCAGAGGCTTTCGGCAGAGTTTGAACCATAACCAGCGGGATCAAGAAACAATCGGCTTATTATGGCATGACTGGTCAAGGCGATCGAGTTCCTTTATCCAAAATCCAGATACTTAAATTCAATGGACCCGTTGCCTTCAACGAGTCCATAAAATGACATTCACAGGTTTAGAGCTGGAGCGACACTTTTCTGAGTGTTTACAGGCACTCTTCTTACAGCCCAGTCTCACTGTCGTGTTCTGCTGTATTGGGATCAGCACCCATCGGGGCCACATAATCCCGAAAAACAGTAATTTGTTGACCAAAATCTAATTGCTTGATTTGCTCAAATACCTGCTGTGCTTGTTCAGACAGGTCATAGTTAGCTGGGAAAGGAACAACCCGATTCGTATCCATTTCTTGCGCTAACCGATACCAGAACAAGAGCTTGGTGGTATCACCCATGGCCCCATATTCACGTGCAATCAAGCTATTTTTACGTTCAATCAAATCACGTTGCAGTTGCAGTTGTTCTTCATGGGACATTTCCAGGACTTGATTGAGCAATCCTTCGGCAATACTGGGAGACACTGTACTTGCACCGGGTGCCGCAGGCGTAATAGAGTCACCCATTTCTTTATAGATGTACCAAAACAGTGCTAACTGCTGATCCGTTTCTAACCGTTGAAATGCTTGCAATAAATCATTTGCAGTATTCGACTGAGTATAAGTCATAAATTTTTCCCCTCGTTTCACTGCAACTCACCTTATCAAGCTTGCATAGCCGCTTAAACCAACTCAAGGGGGAAGTGTTGATATACCAAAAGGTAGGGACTGATACCAAACTGCTTAAATGGTTCGACTTAGCGCACCAAAGCAACTAGCAAACTAACTAGGAGCAACCCCAGTAGTGCGAGCCAGGTTCCATGCCGCGAAACCCAGGTTTTCAGGCGAAAAGCAGGGCTATATCCAGGAGTTTCTGGAGGGCGCGACTGAGAACGATCGCTGTATAAGGTGCAATCCATCGCGTCGGGGCGTTTAGGGAAGTTACACGAATCGTCTTCATGGTAAATGCACGTCAGACAGAGTGGTTCATTTCCCTGCGATCGATACAATTTCATGCCGGGATGCCCATGCGCCTTCAGCAAGGTCCGGCAATAGGGACATTCCAACGCCCTGGAATCAACCGTTTGATGACATTTGGGACACTCTGGCATGCGTCTACTCTGACCGAACCAATTACTTATTCCAGTATAGAAGCAGGGTTGGGGTTGGTTGAGTTAGCGTTTTCTTAGGCCATTTCGTCGCAGTCGAGGTAAAAAGCTTGTCGGGCCAAGATCGCCTCACCGTAATCTGGAATCCAGGCCAGCCAGACGTTGCAGGCAAGGGGGCAGAGTAAGAGTGCTTCTTCGCTGCTGAACAGATTGATCGCTTGCACCAGCTTCACCCAAGTTGATGGTTCAGGGTCAAAGCTAGGTACGTTCGGTGAATTGACGGCAAGATCGGAGTCGCAGCATTGAGTCCGTCGATCGTATGGGAGGCGATCGTCCACTACCGATTCAAGCTGCATCAGTTGTAAGCGAATCCGAAATTCAGTTTCCAGTTTCATCATTTCATCCGTTCGTGAGGCCAAACCGAGGCCACCCCAATTTGAACAGCAAGAGGCAGCACAGGTATTTCGTATCTTATGCTACAGAACTCTTCTATTGACGTGTGCATGTTGTCTCAGAACGTTACACAATGCCGCTGGGGAGTGAAACCATTGCCGCCAGAACGCCGGGACGTTTTCCCCTCCGCTATGCTTAAGAAGACGCTGCATCTCATCGGAACATCATGCCTGATTCCATTCAACAAGAACCAGCCCTTCAGCCTTTGGATGAATCTAATCGCATCTTGATGGCGCGAGTTCATCCCCCGGATTGGGTCAATCCCCAACCTGTCGATCGCTACGATTTAGTGGTGATTGGGGCGGGCACAGCAGGATTAGTTGTCGCAGCGGGGGCAGCGGGGTTGGGTTTAGGGTTGAAAATTGCCCTCATCGAAAAGAGTTTGATGGGGGGAGATTGCTTGAATGTGGGCTGTGTGCCTTCCAAATGCGTGATTCGCGCATCTCGGGTTGTTGCCGAGATGCGCGATGCGGCTCCGTTTGGGGTTCAGCCCCCCGATCGCGTGGAGGTTGATTTTGCCCGTGTGATGCAGCGGATGCGCCAAATTCGGGCAGACATTAGTGAACACGATGCGGCTGAACGATTTCGCCAGTTGGGCATTGATGTTTTTTTGGGAGTCGCTCAATTTCACAGTAGGGATACGATCCGAGTTGACGATCGGCAGTTACGGTTTAAGAAAGCGGTGATCGCCACAGGCGCGCGCGCCACTTGTCCCAATGTGCCGGGATTAGCCGCAGCGGGATATTTAACCAATGAAACAGTATTTTCGCTCACAGAACGTCCGCGTCGCTTAGCGGTGATTGGAGGTGGGCCGATCGGCTGTGAGTTGGCTCAGGCATTTCAGCGGTTGGGGAGTGAAGTGACCATCCTGCATAAAAATGATCATGTCCTCGATCGAGAAGATGTTGATGCCGCCAAAATCATCCAACAACAGTTTCTCAAAGAGCATCTAAATTTGATTTTGAACTGCACCCTTGAAAAAGTAGACCACACATCCAACGAGAAATTGATTCACTACCAGCAAAACGGCATCAGAAACACGATCGCCGTTGATGAAATTTTAGTGGGAGCCGGACGCACTCCCAATGTCGACCTGAACCTGGAAGCCGTGGGCGTTGATTATGATGCTCGTCACGGCGTGGTCGTCAATGATTATCTCCAGACCACCAATCCCCGCATCTATGCAGCGGGTGACGTTTGCATGAACTGGAAATTTACCCATGCTGCCGACGCGGCGGCTCGGATTGTGATCAAAAATGCTCTCTTCGCACCTTTTGGGTTGGGTCGGAGTAAACTCAGCAGTCTGGTGATGCCCTGGGTCACGTACACCGATCCGGAGGTGGCCCACGTTGGTCTGTACGAGCCGGATGCTCTAGCCAAAGGGATTGAGACAACTACGATCGTCATTCCGTTTACCAAGGTCGATCGCGCCCTGGCAGATGGCGAACCAGATGGGGTTGTCAAAATCTTGCACAAACGCAACTCGGATCAAATTTTGGGCGCGACGATCGTGGCGCGGCATGCGGGCGAAATGATTAGTGAAATTACCCTGGCGATCGTTGCCAAACAGGGACTCAGTGCCCTGTCTAGTGTGATTCACCCATATCCAACTCAAGCCGAAGCCATTAAAAAAGCGGCTGATGCCTACCGTAAAACCCTACTCACACCCCGCACTCAGACTTTATTGAAATTCCTTTCAAACCTTAGCTAGACTCTTATAATTCACCGCTCCAGACTCCATAAATGGCCCAAATTGCGGTTGCGCGTAAATAATGGCAAGCTCGAAAGGTTCGAAATGGCGTAATCGCTTCGGGCGTGCGAAACTGCAACCCATTGGCGTAAATCTGCTCAACTACTGCTTGCGCCACGTTCATGGCCTCATCGCGCAGGCCCATTTGCACTAGCATGGCCGCCAATCCAAAGTTAATGCCCGTCCACACTTCTAAGGGATGAGTTGAATTGGGATTTTCCGGTGTGCCGTCTCGGCGCACGCCATTAGCGGCCCCGATCGGGAGTTTAGAAATAGACGATTGGCCTGCATCTGGTGCATTGTCCGACGTGGCTGCCCCGGTCTCTTCCGCGATTCGCGCTTCCTGCACCGTTGTAAATTGTTGAGCTTTCAGGTGGCCAGCCGCCAGATACTCATTGAACTTGACGAAACAGGCATCATAGACGGTATGAGCAGCCGTTTGGGCAAATTTAGCAGCCACCACCTCCGGCAATTTGAGCAGGCGCGCGTAGAACTGGCCGCAAAGCTGATCGGTCATCACCACATCCGAACCGCTGTTACTGTCTAAACGGTAATACTGTCCATTCCAGAGGGTGTCGTGATACACCGATCGCGCTTGTTCCAACCAGACCTGAAAGTTACCGATGTCATTAGAGAGCTTTGTGAGCAGCCGAATATCGGAAGTTTGTTCTGCCAGCAGGCGACCCATGGCCAAAGCTGCCTCCAGAGCCGCGATCCACAATCCACCACAATAGGCACTGATGCCACTCAGTTTCCAGTCATCAAAGGTTTGGTCGGGGGCACCACCATTCTCTGGGATGCCATCGTAGTCGTAGTCAAACTGTTTCAAGTAATGGAGTGTTTGTGCGATCGCGCCCCAACATTCCTGCACAAAAGCGATATCAGTTGCCCCTGTGTAGAGAAAATCTCGATACACCTGCAACACAAAATCACAGGGCAAATCCTTCCACTGATTGCAATCCTGGTAACTGGTGTAGTTCGTTTTTTCCCAAACATGTTCATTGGGTGCGCCCAAATCATGAGGAGTGGCTCCAGCCAACTTGCGGATTGCTTGCGGACTTTCCGCCCCGATCGTGTAGTAGTAGCCAATTGTGCGAGTGCGATCGTCCTGAGCCGGAATAGCACGGGCAAACGATCGCATCACCGCTTTTTCTAACTCCGGGAACAGCATGAGTAACGCAAATGAGCCGTATAACCGAACATCCAAGCTTTCGTACCAGCGGTAGTCAAGACACTCCAGCACTGCAAATTGACCGATCGGATCTCGCTCTGTGGCCGCACTCCACAACGTACCGCCATCCGTCAGGTTGTAGAGTTCATTGAACAGCGCCATCTTAAACCAGTCGGGCAGGTCGTCCCGGTCGAGAATGGGTTGCTGCCAGGTCTGGATTTGCTGCTGCCAGGTTTTGTACTGGGTCAGTGCCGTTTGCGCGATCGCCCAACCATACTGCCCACTCCGGCCAAAGAAGTCGGTGTAGCGTTTGCAATAGGCCACACCCGCCGCAAACTCCACCACGGGAAAATCCCAACTCAAGACAAACGGAACTTGCAAAGTTTCGCCCGGTTGTAGCGTGAACCGCACCGCGATCGCCCCTGCAATTTGTTCGCCTGCGGCAGCCGGGGTTTCATCCATCTGATTCGCTAAACGGCCCTCCTGAGAGAAGGCTTGCCACACGTCATGGCCATCTCCTGCCGGGTTCCAGCGGGTTTGGTAAAACAATTCAGCCTGGGTTGGCAACGTCGTCGCGATCGTCCATTGCCCCGCTCCTTCGGTCGGCATTTCGTCCTGTTGGGGGAAATCTCCCGCTGCCCCGCTCATCACAATGCCCACCTGCTGCCCGTCCCGCACCAATTGATTCCAATTGCCCTGGCTTTCGCCGAGGCGGGGTCGGTACTCGTACACCGGGCTACCATCATCTCGCACTTGCACCTCGGGCGATTTAGCCGTATTGGTAAACCAGCCCACCATGTTTTGCCAGGTCAGCATGATGCTGAGCGTGATCGGTTCGTCCGTCGCGTTATGCGCTGTCCACTCAAACACCGCGATCGGGTAGCTGGTTTCCTGGTAATTGTTCGGCAAAATGGGTGAAAACTGTTCGCAGGTCAAGTTTGCCAGAAACACATTTTCATAGCTGAACCAACTGCGCGGATAAAGAGCATCGTAGTAGCCCGTATGGGGCGACAACAGCGATCGCACGTCACCAAAGCGTGTACCGTCCTGCGCATCCGCAGCTTCCACTGTTGGATACCAATTCCAACTAGCCAAACTGCTGTCGGTCGGCGCTGCCGTACACAGAGCAAACGCCTGAGTGGTTTCGCCAATTTGCTCAAACACACTAAATTGACAGGCGGGCATAGCTTGAAAAACGTGTTCGCCACCATCGACGTGCCACAGGTTGAAGTCGCCCCGGTGCGAGCGGCCAACGCAACCGGCCCCAAACCCTCCCAGCGGCATGCCATGAAAGGGGCCATCATCCAGATTGCTGGAATAACGCACCGTGTATGGGGAGGCCCAACCCAACCCAATGGGGCGGCTCCAGGTGCAAGACGGAATTGGCGAAGACGGTTGATTTTGCATTTCCTGATTTTAAGGGTGTGTGTGCTGATTCCAGCAGTTCGATCGCCACAATTGCGTACTTTCAAACTCAACCGGGAATACTGAGTATTCAGGAGAACGATTGATTAAGCAGATCACCTGACCATGATGGAATTATTTCTGCATAAAGCTGGTTCCTGCCGCCGTTAATTCCATTGGTATCTATTCCGTTTGAAGTCGGGTGATTCAAATTTAAAGAGACTGTAAATATCCAGCCTTCTTCCTTAACTGCAGCCCGGAAAGTCCTGTTTGATGGAAGTAGTAATGGATACGCCTGCTGAACTTTTTTGACTGGTACAGACCAATGAGACCGAAGGCTATCTGGTTGACAACACTAAGCATTTCTACCCTGGCTCTGGTTGCCGCCGTGCCTCTGAGTCGCACCGCAGCTAGCTTGTGGAATCCAGAGGTGGCGCAGGCGGCAAAAGTCACTGCTCATCTGGTCAAAAGCAAATCGCTTAATCCGATCGCCCTGGCTCGGCGGAATCGTGCGACCAGTTCGCTCGTTCAACCCAACCTGCCCCAAGCCAACTCGGAGCAACTGATTCGCTATGCGGCAGCCCAGCCTCTGTCTCTCGATTATCCACCCCTGTCAGCAAAGGCAACTGCGCCCGCCTCTCTCGCTGGGCGTCCAGCCCAAGTCGTCGCTGCCAATCGCCTTCTGGCGACAAAGGAGTATGACCTGGACGATCGCCACAGTGAGTTAGAAAAAAGCTTACGGGAGCGCAAATATCAAATTAAAAAGCTGGAACTCAAGCTGGCTGCCGAACAACTTAAGGACGGCACCATTTCGCAAGCGGCATTCGACCAAAAAGCCGCAGAGTATAGGATTGCCCTTCAGGAATTTAAACCGTTCCTCGATTCCTCTAAAATAACGGACTGACATCAATTTTGGTTATGACAGTCGTATGGAGATCCCGTTGTCTGCTGGGCGATCGGCTCAAGTATTGGGAATTGATTTAGGCGGAACTGCGATCAAGCTGGGTCGGTTTGCGCTCGATGGCACCTGTCTACAATCATTGACGATGCCAACGCCCCAACCCGCTACACCCGAAGCCGTGGTGACAGCAATGGTGGCCGCGATCGCTCAAATTGATCCGGCTCAGGCGGCGGTGGCGATCGGCATCGGCACGCCTGGCCCCGCAGATGCCGCCGGACGGATTGCCCGAGTTGCCATTAATCTCGCTGGTTGGCAAGATGTGCCCCTGGCCGATTGGTTAGAAGCCAAAACAGGTCGCCCCACCGTGATTGCCAATGATGCCAACTGTGCTGGGTTGGGAGAGTCCTGGTTAGGAGCGGGACGCTGGTTTCGCAATTCCATCCTGCTTACCTTAGGTACTGGGGTGGGGGGCGCGATCGTCCTGGATGGCAAGCTCTTCACCGGGCCTCATGGCACTGCTGGCGAATTAGGTTTGATTACCCTCAACCCCGATGGTCCGCCCTGCAACAGCGGCAATCAGGGATCGTTAGAACAATATGCTTCCGTGCCAGCAATTCGGCGGCGCACTGGCCTGGAACCCAGCGAGCTAGGGAAATTAGCTCTGGCGGGAGACACTGAGGCTTTGGCCTTTTGGCAAGCCTACGGCAGAGATTTAGGAGCCGGGTTGGCTAGCCTGATTTATGTCCTGACACCAGAGGCTGTGATTATTGGCGGCGGGGTGAGTGCTAGTGCGGAGTTCTTCTTTCCCACAGTTCAGGCAGAAATTGAACAGCGAGTGTTGCCCAGTTCGCGGGCTGGCTTGCAATTACTGCAAGCCGAGTTGGGCAACCAGGCGGGCATTGTGGGGGCAGCAAAACTCGCGTGGCAACTGGTAACGGTGGCATAATTTGAGTACTCAATTTGGCCTCTCTTATGCTGACTTCAACGCAGGAATTGCTGGAAACGGCTCGGCGCAATGTGTACGCGATCGGGGCATTTAACGTTTACAACCTGGAAGGCGTGAAAGCCGTGATCAATGCTGCCGAAGCCTGTGTCAGCCCCGCGATGTTGCAACTCCATCCCAGTGCCTTAAAGTACGGTAAACTCCCGCTGGTAGCGCTTTGCTTAGAAGCGGCAAATGTTGCCACAGTGCCCATCTCAGTTCATTTAGACCACAGCACCTCGATGCAGGACATTCGACTGGCTCTGGAGGCTGGAGTGCGATCGATTATGGCGGATGGCTCACCCCTGCCCTATGACCAAAACCGCGAATTTACCCGTAATATGACAGCGCTTAGTCACGAATATGGAGCCGTGGTAGAAGCCGAAATTGGCCGGATCAGCGGCACCGAGGACGGGTTAACGATTGCCGAAAAAGAAGCCAAAATGACCGACCCTGACCAGGCGCTGGAGTTTGTTCAGTACGCCAGGGTGGATTCGTTGGCTGTAACGATCGGCAATGTGCATGGCGAATATAAAAGCCCGCCCCGCTTGGACTTTCCCCGCCTGGAACGGATTCGGCAATTAGTGGATCTGCCGCTCGTTTTGCATGGAGCATCTGGTTTGCCAGAGTCCATGATTAGCCAGTCAATTCAGTTAGGCGTTTGTAAGTTCAACGTGAATACCGAAGTCCGGCAGGCTTACTTACAAACCCTCCAAACGGAAGTTTGCGGCGAAAATCTGAAAGATTTATTGGAGATTGCTGGGGAAGCGATCGCGGCGATGACGGAGGTGATTATGGATAAGTTGCAATTATTCGGCTCCGTTGGAAAAGCCCATCTGCACGAAACTCCCTACGGGCGATCGCTCAACTCCCACCCTAGCTAACGAAACAGGCTAGAACATCGGCGAGATTCATGCCCCTAATCTTTCTCGATTCTTACTTTGACGCCTTTGGACAGATATTTCGTAATGGCTTCTCCAAATTCCTGTTCAGCCGTTTTACTCGGCTTTTTGAGGCTTTCAAAGATACCCCAAAGCACGCCTGTAAAAGTCAAAAATGCGAGAATTTCCATGTAGTTGCTCCTTGATTGGAGGACAGCGCAACGCCGCCCAGTGACGATAATGGACAATTTCAATTGGGTTTCAGGCACTCATAAGCAACACTTCATCTGATTATATTCGATCGTGGAAAATAGTAAATCTGTTCTTTTTGAGTTACGCGCGAGCAAACAGAGCAAGATTGAGTAATATTGCTTCAGGTCTCAAGACATTTTCTTGTGTAACTGAACCGTTGTGCTGACCTTAAATCATGTGGCGATTGGCTAGGGTGTGGGGTGTCAAAACCAAGCCTGGGTGGATGCGCACATGAAAGTAAAAATGATTCTGCCAGCCCTAACCGAAGCCCTCAGCCCTTTCTGGCGGCCCATCAAATATCACCTCTTTCCCCCCTTGGGATTGGCAACGATCGCCAGCTTTTTTGACGAAAATGATGAGATTGACCTGCAAGATGAACACGTCGAGCGGCTGAACTTGCATGATGCACCAGATCTGGTGGTGATTCAGGTTTACATTACATCGGCCTACCGCGCTTACGAACTGGCGGATCACTACCGGCAAACAGGTGCCTATGTGGTGTTGGGGGGATTACATGTGACGGCATTGCCTGATGAAGCCGCCCAGCACGCAGACACCATTTTTCTAGGGCCGGGAGAAGATACCTGGCCCCAATTTTTACAAGACTGGCGGGCGGGCCATCCCGCAAAACGATACGAGTCTAAAGTGCGATCGCTGGTCGGTGTGCCGCCTATCCGGCGTGATCTGATTAAACGCCACCACTATCTTGTGCCTAACTCGATCGTCGTGTCGCGGGGATGTCCGCATCACTGTGACTTCTGTTATAAAGATGCGTTTTACAAAGGGGGAAAATCCTTCTACACCCTGCCTGTGGATGCGGCTCTGGCCGAAATCGATCGCCTTCCCGGCAAACATCTTTATTTTCTGGATGACCATCTCTTTGGGTATGAAGCCTTTGCCGCCGCCCTGTTTGAAGGCATGAAGGGCATGGGGCGGGTATGGCAAGGAGCCGCAACGGTACAATCTATCCTCAAACCAGGTTTGTTAGAGAAAGCGGTTGCCGCCGGACTGAGAAGCGTTTTTGTGGGATTTGAAACCCTCAATCCGCACAATCTACGGGAGCAACACAAATATCACAACCTGAATCGTGATTATAGTGCCGCGATTCAACGGTTGCGAGACTTGGGCGTAATGGTGAACGGCAGTTTTGTGTATGGCATGGACAGCGATGACGAAACGGTGTTCGATCGCACGGTGGAATGGGCGATCGCTCAAGGGATTGAAACCGCCACCTTCCACATCCTCACGCCCTATCCGGGAACCCTGCTATACGAGCGCATGCAAGTTCAGGGCCGCATGCTGCATCAGAATTGGGCCTTGTACGACACGCGGCATACCGTATACCGCCCTACTCAGATTAGCCCGGAAGCCTTGGAAGCTGGCTACTGGCGCTCCTACCAAGAGTTCTATCGCTGGAACTCCATCTTTGCTGCCGCAGGGACGAAGGAAGCCTGGAGTGATCGCTTGCGGCATCTGGTTTACACCGGAGCCTGGAAAAAAGCTGAACCGATTTGGGATCTCCTGATTCGTCTCAAACAGGTAAATCGGCTGCTGCCAACGCTAGAAAACGTCCTGAGCGCCTTTGGCGATCGGGCGGCTCAACCGTCCATCTCGTCGCTCTACACAACTGATGAATGGCACGCCGAACATGCGCAGTCCAAAGCGCCGCTGTTGGTGGAAAAATCAACGCATACAGCATAATGCCGCGGCTCGATCGCCCGCCTCTAGATATTCGTCAAAAATTCGAGCTTCTGCCTTTGGGCGACCAGCCTTTCTTCCTTGCGCGTCTGGTTACAAAGCTGCTGTGCCAGGTTAGGAATGCGAATTTATAGCCTCTGTCACGTTTCACATGGCGGAGGCGCGTCAGAACACCTACCCAGAATCGGCAGTTCAGCCATTTGATCGGTCCTAAGTGTTCTGACCATAGCTATAACTCATGCTCCTTGTTGCGAAAGTAGTACATAAGTCCTATACTGTCTGGGGTTGGGTTGAGGCTACTCGCTTCAACGATAGTCGCTGCAATGACAAAACGAATGAGACTGAAATCTCTTTTGATTGGAACGTTAGCTGTGTTGGTAGTTGGAGCTGGGGCGGCTTGGAGCGTTGGTAGCAAGAGCGATCGCTGGCCCTGGGATTTAGCACCGAAGATTTCTGGTTACGTCCCTGACCCTAAAGATATTAACTTCTACTACCCGCTCCCCGAAGTGGTGGAGTTTACCAGTCCCTTTGGCTACCGCATCCATCCCATTTACGGCGATCGGCGCTTACATGCGGGAGTAGATTTGGGCGCTCCGGAGGGCATGCCCGTCCTGGCGGCTCATTCTGGTTACGTCCGGTATGCCGACTGGGAGAGCGGGTACGGCAAGATGGTGATTGTGGAATACGCCGACGGCCAGTATCAAACGCTTTATGCTCACCTATCCGAAATTTTGGTGCGCGAAGGTGAAGCCATACGGCCTCGCCAGGTAATTGGCAAAGTTGGCAGTACGGGCGGAGTGACTGGCCCCCACCTGCATTTTGAACTGTTGCGCAAAGAGGGCGGTGAGTTTACCCCGATCGACCCTGGAAATCAGGTTAAAGCAGTAGAAGCCTTTGTTGCCGTCCGTCCACCCGATCCTGGCCAACCCACTCCCGCCCCCAACGTGGCCGCCAAACCGGCTGAAGCTAAACCGCAAGCTGCTCAACCCTGGGTCGCCCCAAACTTGGATAATGCGGCCAAAACTGCTACAGCAACCATGCCTTTGGCAGCTTCGGGCGCGATCGCGGCACCCTCCCTAGATCCCCCCAACCAAAACATCATCCTCGACTTCAATCCCTAATCTCCCAAATCTTTACAACCCACGGCTGACTCCCATTAAATACAGCAGTGCCATTCGCACCGCCACCCCACTGGTCACTTGCTGCGAAATTAAACTGAACTGTGGATCATCCATCAAATCAGAACTAATTTCCACGCCCCGATTCACTGGCCCTGGATGCAGTACCTTCACATCAGGCTGGCACCATTGGAGGCGATCGCGCGTAATTCCAAACAACTGATGATACTCCCGCAAACTTGGCAACAAATGACTCGTCATCCGCTCCTTCTGTAGCCGCAACGTCATGACAAAATCAGCCGCTTCCAACGCAGGCTGAAGTTCCCAATGCAGAAATAACTGGCGTGGAAAAGCTGCATTGCCCTTCACCCCCGCTGGCCCTCCTGCCGTCTGCCCCTGCATTGGCCCCGTTTCGGCATATTTTACAAACTCCCCAAACCACTTCGGCAGCAGCGTAGGGGGAGCAGCGAGATGAACTTCGGCTCCGCTAGCAGTCAGGCTCCAGATGTTGGAACGAGCGACGCGAGAGTGCAGAATATCACCCACGATCGCGATCTTTTTGCCCGCTAACAGCGACAATTGGGGCTGCTCGGCATTGAGCGAGGTGCAAATGGTAAATAAATCAAGCAACCCCTGCGACGGATGTTCGTGTTGGCCATCGCCAGCATTGAGAACCCCCACCTTCACGCCCAACCGCTCCATCTCTGCTGCGATCGCCTGCGGTACACCCGCTTCTTTATGGCGAATCACCATCATGTCGGTGCCCATCGCCAAATAGGTCTTAGCGGTATCCAGGATGGTTTCCCCTTTGGTTAACGAAGAGGTGCCCGGCGCAAAGTTAAGAATATCCGCAGATAATCGTTTGGCCGCCAGTTCAAAGCTGCTGCGGGTACGGGTGGACGACTCAAAAAACAGGTTGGTTACCACTAAGCCTTGCAAAGTCGGAACCTTCTTTGTTCTACGAGATAGCACCTCCTGAAAGCTGACTGCGGTTTGCAAAACCGTATCGTATTCCAGCGGCGTAAAATCAGCTAGCGACAGGATGTGTCGACGAGTCCAGGTGCTTGTAGCCATGCCAAAGGATGAAAAGGGAACGACTTCAGAGTACACGACCTGGTTGTTCAAGGTAGACAGATTTTCATCAAGCCGCATAGAAACCGCAGAAAACGTATCCATCTGCTTACATTGCGGCAATTCCCAATTCAGGACGATCGCCGCAAAACGTTAACCAAAACTGTCTACTGTATAGTACGAGCTACTGCCATCTCCAATGAAAATAAAATCGCTGCCACCGCTGCTACTTTCTGCGAGATAACTACGACTTCCAGCAATGCCGCGATTTAAAGCTTGAATCAGTCGTTGCGTTGTAAATGACTCAAGCAGGACAACATTTCCCTCATCCAGCCAGGCCAATTCGTCAGCAGAAAGTTGCTGACGCACTGCGGGCGCAAGTCGTTTGGCTACATTCGCAGATTCAGTTGTGTTTGCGATCGAGACATTTGGTAAAGCAACAACCTGGCGCGGCCTCAAACCCACATCAAAAATTTCTATCGTCGTATTGGCGAACCATTGGGAGTGGGTTCGTAAATGATGCCCCAAGGCCATGCCCTCGCCGCTGCAATCATGAAAAGCAAAGACCTCAAGCTTGGGGTTGCGTCTGAGCATTTCCATCGTGGTTTGAAAAATACTTTGGGGATAGCCGGTAATGCTAAGGATGGCGCAGTTATTTTCAAAATGAAAGTTGTTAGCAATTAACACATGGGCGATCGTGGCACTATCGGTTACCACCAGGCGATCGAAACTATAGGCCGTCACCTCAGGATCAATTGCCGCAGGCAAGGCATTTTCCGAGGGGGGGGAAAGTAAAGTCGCGATCGGGTTAATTTGTTGCCACCGGTTTAGCCACTCCCGAAACTGATTCCACTCGATGAGCGGTTTCTGGGCCGTGTTGGCCTGAACTCGGTACTGCCAGCGCCCCAAATACATTGCCAGAAGCCCAACCACGACAGCAAACGCAAATAAAATAAATGATGACAGCTCTACACTCATGAGCAAGCCGCCTACCAAGAGCGCGATCCCCTGGATTTGGAGGCATCGCGCAGCGATTCGGCGACTTCTAGCAGAAGCCTTTCGCGTTGTACTCTGATTCAACAACACCAGCAGAAAAAATAAGTTAATTGCCCCTGGAACGAATAATGCCCCCACATTGCCTCTAGAAAGATTGGGCAGCACAAACACAATCAACGTGATTGCAGTCAGAAACCCACACAGGATTAATGATGCCACTCCCCCAAAGGTGGACTTGCTATGCAACCGTTTGTCCAGCAAATGAAACAACTGATTTGCAGTGAAATAAAGCGTGTTGTTGGCCGATAAATCCGCGATCGCCTTCGCAAACATCCCATCCGTGACCTTCGTCGTGCCCATCGTCGTTGGCTCAAACACAAATTGATGGCCACACTGTTTGCACCGACCGTTGTTGTCTGTCCGATCTTTTAAGGTGTTGTCCATCTGGCATTGAATACATTTCATAGTTAAGGTTGCCTATCTGGAACATTTGCGACTTTGGGTTCGGCTTGAATCTAACATCGAACGTCTCGTGCTTCTAGATCAACCCGGAATTTTTCAGAATGAATTTGATAGGCTAATGCTAAGCAGCATGAATTAAATAACCTGTGGGGTGGTCGTCTCGACTGCCTAGATGGGCTTGTTGCCCATTCCACAAAAATTGCCAGTGATTTAATCTTCATTCCCCAATCTCACCTGAAACCTTAGGTAATTGCCTGCACACGGCCAAAATTCTAATGAATGACCCCTACTCACAGCCCAATCGCGAATGGTGGGCACAACGCTGGATCGAAGTGCTGGAATCGTTTGGTTGGATTCGGCGCTTAGCCCGTGCCAGAATTTATGCCAGAGAAGGCAATGTTAAAAGTTTGGACTTTAAAGGACACAAAGTGATTGCCAGAGTCCAGGGCACTGCTCCAGAGCCATACAAAGTCACCTTATCTCTTGACCCATTCACGGATGAGCAATGGGACTATGTGGTTGAGTCGATGGCGCAACAGGCGTTGTTTTCAGCTAAGCTCCTCTCTGGTGAGATGCCCGCATCGATCGAAAAGGTTTTCACCGAGAACGGTTTGAGCCTGTTTCCCTTCACTAAATTTGACATTCATAGTCGTTGTTCCTGTCCTGATCCAGCCAATCCCTGTAAGCACATTGGCGCGGTTTACTACTTGTTGGGCGATCGCTTCAGCGAAGATCCGTTCATCCTGTTTCAACTGCGTGGACGCACGAAAGCGCAAATTTTGGAAGCCCTGCGACACAGCCGCAGCCAAGTTAGCCAAACTGGGGCCGCAGGGAGAGAGCCGCAGGCAGCCGGAAAAGGTAAAGAAGACCATCAAGCTGGTTTAGCCCCTCTCCCCCCGAACCTAACATCAGGCTCCCAATCCCATCCACTGCCCCCCTCCCCCACCCATTTGCTCTCCCACTTTTGGCAATACCCAGACCAACTCGAACCGTCACTTGTGGTGATTGCACCACCACCGAGCAGCGAAACCGTGTTGGATGTGTTGGGGCAAATTCCTTTGAAGCCTGAGATTTCTGAAGAAGGTGCGATCGTGCAAAGTTCATCTCAAGCTGCTATGGATTACCTCAAAGGCATCTACCAAACTGCCAGCCAGCAAGCGATTTTAACTGGAATGAATGCAGGCAAAGCCACAGAATGATTTGCCTGAAAACATAAAGCTTTGTAACAAAAGATCTGTAACAATAAAGGAGCAAACTGCCGCAGTAGATTGGAACTCTTAACCTATGGCTTCTACAGACGATCGCAAAAAGCGAATTATGGAGCATTTAGCTCGTAGTACTGGCGACTTCACTAAACGCTCAACGACACAATCAAGCGAACGCAAGCAACAGATTCTGGATCACATCCGCCGCACAAAAGGCTAAGCCCAACTCATTCAAGCTTCAGCCCTGTATCCCCATTCATCTTTTGCTCAAATAACCTGTCTCACACCAGAGGCAGGTTTTATTTTAGCGATCGTTTCTCATAATTCCCAAACAACTGATGGGGCAAGGGGCGAAGAGTTCTATTCGGGAATCTCACCCAAAACAGTAGGAAAAACCCTGAGCGATTTGCGTAAAGGTGGGGGAGGATGGCGATGAGTATCAAAGCAACGTTTAAGCGGCTGCTCCAAGCTAAACAAACCCTTGAACGAGGCTATTTGCCGACCCAGCAGACACTTTCAACAGAATGGGATAATCTTATAAAATTTTAATTTTTTGCGCCCCCCAGTTTCAGTTACGCTAGTTGAACGATTTAAATCCTGAGAGATTTGTTGCAAAACTTTACAGAAAGTGTCAGATTAATTAAAAAGCGCCCAAAAGCACCCAGGAGGAACAGTGAATGCACGATTGATTCAATTCTTAAAAGAAGAGTTGGCAATTCCAGAGACCGCAATCGCGATCGCGCTTCGACATCATGACTCCACATCGAATCAGCTTCCAATTATTCTGTGGCAGTACGGGTTGATTACCCTGGAAGATCTCGATCGAATTTTTGACTGGATGGAAACTACCGCTGCTTAACGGGTGTCAGTTCGGTTGGTCGAAGCTGTGTTATCCGATATTTCAGAAACTACCCAAGTTGAGTTGGCTTGTAAAGGCGAGTTGGGGGCGGGGGCGCGCTAACGGTTGGTTGCATATAGTTAATCTTTTGATTTAACTCACGAATTCGGCGCGAAAGTAACCGAATGATATTTACTGCAATCCCCGGAGTCTCTTCGATCGCTTCATACAGCTGTTGCTGCGTCAACACCAAACATTCCGAAGGGGAGAGTGTGGTGACAGAGGCCGAACGCGGTTCTGCATCAAACAGAGACATCTCACCAAAGCAAGCTCCCTGATCTAGCTGCACCAGCTCGTGATCATCGATGTGAACCCGGACTTTGCCTGACACCACAATATACAGCGATCGACCTTCCTGGCCTTTAGTAAAGATCGTATGGCTGGTAGGAAAAACTAACTCATCCATAACGGACGCTAACCGCACCAGAAACTCATCCCGCAACTCTTTGAAGATCGGGACTTCTCGAATAAACAATAGGCGTTCGAAGCTAGAAAGCATAAGGGCATTGCCAGCAAGGCGCAGCGTTCATCACGCTAAAGTCGCGAAGTCGCCACATTAAAGTCATTATGACCAGAATTCCCAAAATCAACGGGCATCATTAATATTAAGTTGTTTCAAGTTCGGGATGACCGAAAGTATTGAACTCAGTTTGAGCTGAGTCGGTCAACGTCTCTGACCCGCTCGTTCGCGCTTCCAGGTCTTGCATCATTTTTTGTACTTGTGCCAGCACTAGGCGATCGGGATCGTGACACAGCGAGGGCAACAATTTTTCGAGCGCCCTTGGGGATGCCATCGCCAAATATCCCAGGACAGCCTCTCGGACAAACCCCTTAGGATGACGTAAACAAGCGATCGTTTGCTCTGGAGTTAAGCGCCAGCGGGTGCGTTTGGCTAAATGGAAACAACACGCAATACTCCATTCTGATAGAAAATAGCGTAATTCGACCAGACGACGGAGGCGTTCGCTGGGTGGGAGTGGCGTGTAAGGTGCCAATTCAGCCAACCCCTTTACCTTTTCCAGGTCGCTATTGCGATCGAGGAGAGTTAGAAGCGCCCGTTTGCTGGGAATGTCCAGGGTATTGTCTAAAATTTCCAAGCCTTTGGCTTTGCTACTGCGGGAATTGGATTGTAGATTAAATGCGGCAGCCTTAATCGCGCTGATGGCATACAAAAACTGCATCAGCATGAAAATGCGCTCCTGGGCATCGGCTTGTAATCCTTGCAGCGATCGCCTGAGCAGGTCAGCTTCCGTCACAGCAATTCTTTCTGGGGATAAATCCAACAACGCCGCTGCAATTTGGCCGATAAACATTAATTCTTGATCGATCAATTGCTCTACGCCTCTACGACCGATCTGATCCAGGACGGTTTCAATCCCAGCTTCACCCGGCATTTCTAGCAGAATTCGGAGGATATTCCGACGATCAATGCCCCAGGCAATTTTGAGATGGGAAATCAGGGCGTCGAGTGCTTCGATGCTGCCAATCTGCCCGATCGTTTGCCAAGCGCAAAGCCGCACAGCATCAGGCTTTTGCCCATCTTCTGCCACCTGTACCAACATTGGAATGGCTTCATTGTCTAACCGCACCAACGCGTTCATCGCCGCCGCTCGCGTGGATTTGTACTGCAACCCCAGCAACAAAGACGGGTAATAATCCTCAAAATGCGTTGCGGCGATCGCGTCTAAAATCGCTCGTCTCACCCGCAACGACTCATCCTGAAGCAAATTTGGAATGTAAATGCGGAGCGCTTGCAAATATGCCGCATCTCCCAACGCCTGACATCCCGCCATCCGTTCTTTCTCTGATTTATTGGTGAGCATTTTCCGAAGGGTATGGGTCGCTTCCGCCTTCTGATTTGAGTTGCCGCGCCGCATCATGAGGGAAGCTGCCGTACCCCGCACAACCGGATCTACTTCATCGCGCAAATACGGACGGAGTTGGCGAATATCAGGGTTCTCCTCGGTTAACCACACAAAGCGTAAAGCCACAGCTAACAACTGAGGCGGGGGAGCTTGTTCAACGATCGCCTTTACATATTTGAGGGAAGCCGCATTGGGATATAGCAGCATCGCTTCGATGCTGCTTTGCTGCAAGTTGGACGAAAACGAGAGCAAATGGGGAGCCAGCACCTCGTTTGCACTTTCGGGATCAACCTTACTCAGCAAATCAATACAGGATTGCTTCCGTTCTTCTGTCCCAGGTTTCTCCAGTGTCTCTACCACCCAACGGCGTAGTTCTAACTCATCCACGTCACGATTCAGTTGGCCCCGTTCAGCACTAATCACCAACAAATTGACGTATTTGGCCCGCAGCAACAAAATAACCAGCACCCACAGCAAGGCCAGCACCACAATCACGGGAAATAGCCATTCTAAAAACCGATTGCCTAGCAACCAACCCAGTAGAACTAACACCAAACCGATAATGCCCGTGGAGATGGGTTCCGCAATTCCCCGAACCATTGCCTGCACATGGCTGCGAAAATTATCGGGAACAGGCTGAAACAAAACCGGACTGACACTGGCAAATAAGGTGTAGTGCAGCAACTCATCGTAGAACTTCAACAACACCAGTACTATAAAAATTGGCAGAGTCCATTCCAGGCCATTAATTAAGGGCATTTGCCATACCAGCAGACTGGAGATCGCCAACGCACTCAAAATGGCGATGCCACCTGGCAACAAAACAGACGCAGCAAAAACCCCAACTCGTTCAATCAAGCGACTGGAGGCCAACCACTGGGTCGCGACTTCAAATAGCCCCAGAATGCCGTTAAACACCCCCAGGAAGGCCGCAATTTGGCCTTCAGAAGTGCTGTAGCGTTGTTCCAGGGCATCTTGAAATAGAAAATCGACGAGTAAAAACAGCACCTGCGCCAGGATGAAAAACATGAACAGAAGAATGACGTAGCGGCGCAAGGGGCCTTGCAGTGGGCGATTGGTGGAGAAGTCAACGAGCCGTTCCTCGGCATCAAACCGTCTCCGATAGAAGTCGGGAAATGCTTGCCGGTATTCTCGGCTGAGATAAAACAAGATTGCCGCCCCGATCGCCATCATCAAACAGGCCAACAGCACCACATTGTTTAGCCCCATCAACGGGATCAGGAAGCTCAGGGAAAAGCCGCTAATAACATCCGCCACCAAAATCCCGCTACTAATCAACGGGAAGGTGCGTTTAATTTCTCGAATATTAAATAGTTGGTTGGCGGTAATCGAGGTGTTGAGATCATTCAAAACATTGATGGCCTCGATCCACAGGCGCATCAAGAAGACCGTGACCCCGACTACGCTAACCTGCCAGATCAATAAAGTACTATCGTCACCGGCTAACCCAACCCAAAACAAGATAAGGGGAGCCGCCATCAAGAGCGCGGTAATTACAATCACCCGGCGCAAGGGTAAAAACCGCTGCAAATGGGAATACATGAAACTCAGGCCAGAACCGATCCCCGCACTAGCAATATAAATCCAGGGCAATCCTGCGGCTCCGAAACGGGTGAGAAATAAGTCGGTGGTAATTGCTTCTAGCCAAACCAGGCCGATCGAAGTCGCCGCATAGAACGCAAACATGAAAAATGTGCGCTCAGCTTCCTCCGATCGCAGATTTACCCATTGCAGCAACCTGCGCCCGCCTGTACTTTTGCTCACCCACTGGTCAACTAATCCCATTTGAGCTTCGCATCCATCGCTCTACAACTTCGCCGCAACAAACTTTGTCCCTCTAGTGGCTGATTTACTGCAGCGAGGATTCGCCATGGCAGTAAACCTTACTAAAGTGCCCCAGATTCTCTTCGTTGCAGAGAGGCAGCAATGATTTGTTTCAGAACTTACTTCTTCGGTGCCAGCAGCATCATCATATTCCGCCCTTCTTGCTTCGGAAACTGCTGAACTTCAGCAAATTCCTGCAAATCGTCAGCTAAGCGAGTTAACAAATCTCTGGCCATGTCGCTGTGCTGAATTTCCCGGCCCCGAAACATCACTGTTGCTTTTACTTTGTCGCCATCTTGCAAAAACCGCTTCGCTTGATTGAGCCGCACATCATAATCGTGCTTCTCGATCTTGTAGCGCATCTTCACCTCTTTGACTTCAACGGTGTGCTGTTTCTTCTTGGCCTCTTTGGCTTTCTTTTCTTGCTCAAACTTAAATTTGCCGTAGTCAATAATGCGGCAAACAGGTGGATCTGCCTTATCCGTAACCAGAACCAAATCTAATTCCTTTTCCTCTGCCAGTTGGAGGGCTTCTCGGGGAGACATAATTCCCAACTGGGAGTTATCTGAGTCGATGACTCGAATTTTGGGAAAACGAATTCGTTCGTTGATGATGGGGATATCGCGGGATGGGATTGGTCTATTTCCAGTCACAGGCAGTATTGATTAACAGTATGTTGAAGGTTGACAACGTTCACCTAATTCATAAGCGGACTAGCTTAGTTCTAGCTTATTCGGCGACAAAAGGAGAATATCGCTCGAACTGGCAACGCTACAGGCTATCTATCTTACTTGGATTTTCGCGATCGGACATCTGACATGCCTGACATTTTACTAAGAGGCATCTCGCTTCTGCAGATTGTTAATGAAATTCCAACTTCATCCGCTCAAAAGCGGAGAGCAGAGCGGTATTGAGGATAGAAAACTTAATAAAAAGACAAGATGCTTAACGTTTAACCTCAGGGTTAAACCGCCAGCACCGAGTGGGATTTGTCGTTTAGGTCAACTTCTCGATGTTGCCAGGTTTGCCCATCTAATGCCATCTGTTCAATCAAGCTGGCCAAACGCAAAGCTTTCAGAGCCTGTTCGCCCCCAACCGAAGGCTGGTTGCCACCCCGCACACAGGCCACAAAGTGTTCTAGTTCGGCGTGGAGCGGTTCGATATTGCTGGTATAGACCTTTTCAATCAGCCCGTCCTGGCGATATAGCACCTGACCGTAGTCCGTCATGTAATCTGCGGTTGTTTGGCGGTGAATCAAAATTTCATTGTTAAGAAAGTCAGCTTCAGTCAATGAGTTTTTGCAATGGGCTGCAATCCGTCTGATCTTGCGATGGGTGACTTTGCTGGACGTGAGGGTTGCCACAATGCCATTGGCAAAGTTGAGCGTTGCCGTCACATAGTCCAGATAGCCTGAACCAGAAGCCCGACTCCCAGTGGCCGTTAGCTTGACAACCGGCGCACCCGCCAATTCCAGTAACAAATCAATGTCGTGAATCATCAAATCCAGGACGACGGAGACATCATTGGCCCGTTGCGAATAGGGACTCATCCGATGAGCTTCTAAGGCAAGCAGTTCTTCAGTTTTAAGAACTTTGCTGAGTTCCTGGAAGGCGGGGTTAAACCGCTCGATGTGGCCGACCTGGAGAATGCATTGGGACTCAGCAGCGGCGTTCACTAGAGACTCTGCTTCGACAATGCTGGCAGCGATCGGTTTTTCGACCAGGACATGCACTCCGGCCTGGAGGCACGTCATCCCCACGGAGTGATGTAACCGGGTGGGAACTGCGACACAGACTGCATCAACGTGAGGCAGCAGGTCATGATAATCTTCAAAAAATCGAACTCGATACTTGCTGGCGGTATCAATGCCACGATCGACATTAACATCGGCGACTCCCACCAGCTCGACATCCTTCAACATACTCAACACCCGAGTATGGTGCTGGCCCATATTGCCAACGCCCACAACACCCACACGAATCGGTTCGGGCTGTCGCTGTTGGTAAGCACTGGAACACCCGACCACTTTGTTGTCTTGCACGCCTGTCATCTCCTCCACCACATAAGGCTAGCCTGTTGCAACGAGCCACTTTAGCCATCCAGATACTACCACAGCGACTCTATTTATGAAGAATTTCAAAGTTGAATAAAAGTTCCCTGGCGCTTTCCACCCGCCCGCTCTCATTCATGAACAAATCTTGCAGTTTTTGAACAGAATAGGATTTTGCAAGGGGTGATGTTAGAACGTAGGGATGTCTTAGCGCGCCTTCTGTATTGCACCTGCTACTGATTTGGATTATGGGCCAACTGCCATGAGACGCATGCTTCCTCAACTGCGAATTGTCTCCAAGCGGAACTTTGGGGCGATCGCAGTCGTTACAACGCTGGTGGTTTTGGGGTTAGCAGTAAAGCCTTCAACTCGCACCGAGGCCGAAAGCCTTGATACACCTCCAACCGAAGCGAAACAACAACAGGCAACGACAACGGCCCGCATTTTGCAACGACAAAAGCAAGTTCGCCAGGTTCGTCCCGAAAACTATGATTTAGCCCGGTTTCCAGTGGCTGCCAGTAACGAAGACCACTGGCGACATTTGCTCTGGACAACGGCTGTGGTTGAACCGCGAGAAGGGTTTGTGGCTGAAGCTTTGAATCAAATTTTGGGGATGTCTACCCAGCCGGGGTTGTCTGCGGCGCAGAGCAGAACGATCGACCAGGCTCTTAAAGTCGCAACCCAGCTTTATCTCGACGATCCTAATTTCTACGGCTCGATCGGCCAACGGTTCATTGAGACGATCGAGCAAAGCGCCGACGCCGAGTGGGTCGCCGTTGCCCTCTCCGCCTTGAATAAGGGCAAGCTCTCGACCAACGAGCTAACCCGCTTAAGTAAAGTGGTGCAATCTCGGTTTCCGAGTTGGGCGACCAACGTGTATCTGCAAACCACACTGCAAGAAATTGCTGATGCGGCCAACATCCAGCCGCTTCCTCCCCTTAAAGACTTGCTGAGTTGGAACATTGCGCCACGGCAGTTACATTTATATGTGTTGTGTCGGGACGATCGGCGGATTTTGTGCCAAACCGTGTTGAAGGATCGCAACGGCAAGTTTGTGCAACAGAATGGCACGTTGTGGTCAGTGCCGCTCCTGTTAACCTCCATTCACGGGTTAGGCTGGAACTTCACACGCGGCCAAACGCCCCAAGGCATCTTCCGCATTGAAGGCGTGATCCCGCAGCCAGATGACGAGTACTTCCGCGCCTACGGGCAATTTCCCTTAGTCAATTTATATGTGCCGTTTGAACCGGGCGCAAAACGGTTTTTACCACAAAAACCTGGCCCCTTTACTGGCACTCTGGCCGAGTATCAGGCGTTGCTGCCCCCGTCCTGGCAAAATTATCGTCCCCTGCAACAAAGCTTTTGGGCTGGTAAAGCCGGACGCAGCTTGTTCCGCATTCATGGGTCTGGCGAAGCGGTAGATTTTTTCCAGGGTAAAGATAAAGCCGTACCAGCCAGTTACAACTGGAATCCGACGATCGGCTGTCTTTCAGCGCGGGAGCTTTACAACGAAAAGGGGCAGCTCGTGCATGCCGACATGCCCAAAATTTTGCGTACGTTGGAAATGGTCGGTGGTAAGAATTTTTCGGGTTACTTGATCGTGGTGGATATTCCTGGAGATGAGTCGGAACCTGTGCCCTTAAACCAGATTGAAGAAGCTGTGCGGCAATTAGACAAATTATCCAGACGGCCCCAGGCTCGTAGTCCCAAAGGCAAACCAGCCAGGGTGAAATTCGGCGCTTCGACCCGATCGCGCCGCGCCGCCCAAAATATGGCTGTGCAGACATCGGTTTTGCAAAAATCTGTTGCCTCCTCCCAGCAAATTCGACAGCAGGTATCAACGTTAGCCGCTCATTTAGAGCAATTGGGGCGAATGCAGGTCATCTCAACCAAATCAGCAACAACGTCATCGGCGGAATTAAAACCACTCCCGATCGCCTACTGACACTTCTACGTCTATGAAACAAATACCTACCGTAGGGTTGCCGTGAGCGAAACGATAACGCTCCCTGAATGGGTCTTTTTGTTGCTGTATCGCTGGTAGCGGTTAGCTGTCAGCCTCTTGCTCTGGGCCGTCAGCCTTTTGCCTTTTGCTATATAATCGGACACCTAGGCAACCAGACGATACGGTGATAACGTTCCAACCTTGCCAAACTTATGACAGGCACCCCTCATCACTGGGCAGAGATCGTTTTGCGACTGGGATTGGCCATCATCCTGGGAGGCGCGATCGGGTGGGATCGGGAAACCTCCGGTAAATCGGCAGGATTGAGAACCCATATGCTTGTGAGTTTGGGGTCAGCCCTCTTCATTCTGGTGCCGCTACAAGTTGGCTCTTCCGAAGACAGCATCAGCCGCACCATTCAAGGAATTGCGACCGGAATTGGCTTTTTAGGCGCGGGGGAAATCGTTCAGCAAACGGTCAATTCTGGCAAGCTCAAGGTGAAAGGCTTAACCTCAGCCGCATCTATCTGGGTAACAGCAGCAGTCGGAGTGTTGGCGGGGTGTGGGCTATGGCAAACCAGCATTATTGCAACGGTCATGTCTCTGTTGATTCTGGTAGTGGCAAAATATTTGGAACAATTTTTGCCCAGAGGAGGCGATGACCGATGAGTAGATTGGGCATGACGACACTTTGGGCTGAGGCAGAAACCATTTGAAAACCGTACGCTTCTCAATTAAGAATTGGGCCGATCGATTATGGGTGCTGGGGTTAACGCTGGCCGCGCTGGTGCTGTTTGGGGTGGGGTTGGGCGATGTGCCGCTGCGAGATTGGGATGAGGGCATTGTCGCCCAAGTCGCACGCGAGATCTGGCGATCGCAAACTGGCGAATCTCCCCAGGCTTGGGTGTGGCTTTATCCCACAATTAACGGCGCACCTTACCTGAATAAGCCCACTCTAATTCATTGGTTAATGGCTCAGTGTTACGCGATCGGTGGTGTCAATGAATGGACCTCTCGCCTGCCTGGAGCCTTTCTCTCAGCGCTGGCTGTCCCGTTGCTTTACGGCATTGGGCGCGAAATTTTCTCCCGCCGTACCCCTGCAATTTTTGCCGCCTTGATTTATCTCACGCTGCTGCCTGTAGTGCGGCACGGACGTTTAGCCATGCTGGATGGTGCCCTGGTTTGCTTCTTTTTGCTGATGATGTACTGTCTGTTGCGATCGCGGCGTGATTTGCGTTGGGGCCTGGGAGTCGGCGTTGGGTTTGGGCTAGTGTGCCTGACCAAAGGTGCTGTGGGTTTACTCCTGGGGACGATCGCATTAGGCTTCGTGCTGTGGGACACTCCACGTCTATTGACTTCTGGCTATCTTTGGGCCGGGATGGTGCTGGGTAGCGCCCCAGTCATTGCCTGGTATTGGGCGCAGTGGCAACGCTATGGCTCTCTATTTCTGGGTGTGAATCTGGTGAGTCAATCCTTCAGCCGTTTGTGGGACTCAGTAGAAGGCAATCAAGGCCCCATCTGGTATTACCTGGTGGAACTGGCAAAATTCGCCTTACCCTGGCTCATCTTCCTGCCGCCCGCCTTCAAACTGGCCTGGGAGAATCGCAACTGGAGTTGGGCCAAGCTGGTGTTGGTATGGAGCAGCATCTACTTTGTGGTAATTTCTGTGATGCAAACGAAGCTGCCCTGGTACATCATGCCACTGTATCCGGCTTTGGCTCTGGCTTGCGGGGCATTGTTGGCGCAAGTGTGGGACTTGGGCGATTTTTACGGGGTGAAGCAACTGACTCGCTCGCGCTACCCCTTGCCGTGGCTGGTGCTGTTTGTAGGGTTGGCGATCGCTGGCTGGGCCATTACACTTTATGTTGGCTTGCTTAGCCCCCACCCGCAATTTCACCTCGCGGTCTTATTTGGGGCGATCGCCCTAACCTTGACTGTGGCGACCATTCTTCTGTTGCAGCATGATTCTCAGTTCATCCTGGTGTTGTTGTGGGGCACTTACATGACCTTAGGCATGGTGCTGATGTCTCCCTATTGGCTGTGGGAATTACAAGAATCATTTCCGGTGAAACCCGTGGCCGCTTTAATTCAACAACATACTCCTGGGGGGCAAACGATCGCCTCTACTTACCCTTACAGCCGTCCGTCGCTCAATTTCTACAGCGATCGCGCTATTTTCTCGGTCAAAGCCTTTTACGAGGCCCAGGGGCTTTCCCTCACAACGGCGGCGGCGGTGGTTCGCTACTGGCAGGATAATCCCCAACCCTATCTGTTGCTCGATCAAGCCACACTTCAACAAGTCAATTTACCGGCGGCCCAACAATTGGGATTTGCCGACGATTTCGTCTTGGTAACGCGGGCAAATCCGTAGCCATTTACGCTGGTGGTAATTGCCCTACGACGGTAACATCACCGCGATCGTTCGCCTGCAACACAACCGCTGCCCCCGACTGGGGAAAAATTCCTGATATGGCCGTGATGTTGACTTGATGACTCACCAAAATTAGCACCCCATTTTTTTGTCGATGGTTAAGGATCAGTTGTCGCACTGCTGCCGTCTGTTGCGCTTCGCTGCGTCGATTCTGGAAGAACGAATTCAACGCTGGGAACGGTTTGACCGGCCCCAACTGCAATAACTGAGCCGTGTCCAGGCAACGACACCACTGGCTAGACAACACTTGGGCAATTCGGATGTTCCGTCGCCGAAACGTCTCCCCCATCCGCTTGGCCTGTGCTCTGCCTGCCGGGGAAAGGTTGCGTTGGGTGGCACAATCCTCTAACCGAAAGTTGGCCGGATCACCCGTGCCGGGAGCTTCGGCGTGGCGCATCATCACCACATATCCGGGTGCATTTTGCCGCAGCAGCTTCCAGGTGGGGGAATCAGCTTGGGGGGCCGCCGCCGAGGCACATCCAACAGTCAAAGCTAGACAAAGGATAAAGAGTATGCCAGCGCCTGCAAGGCGACGATCGCAATGATTTCGTATTGCCAAGGTTAACCCTCCAATTCCGGCTGGGGTAAAGAAAATTATAATGAGGAGACAACGCCAACCGCCATTCTCAGAGTCAATCCAGCATTCACCCTATTGTTAGTCTAAAGGCGCTACTACCACAGCAAACGGAGATTTGGAGCAATGCTAAAACAAGGGTTTTGCGCGGCGATCGTGATTGGTACGGCGATCGCGGCCCCTGTGATGACCGAGGTGCGTGTAGTCCAGGCCCATCACGGCTGGAGCGAGTACAACAACCAACAAACCCTGAATCTAACGGGCGAAATTCAATCCGTTACCTATGGCAATCCGCATACAACGATTCGGTTGAAAGCGGGCAATAAAGTGTGGTTGGCAGTGTTAGCTCCGCAATCGCGGATGGAGCGGCGCGGCTTGCCCAACGGAGCATTGAAAGTGGGGCAAACGGTGCGGTTGGTGGGCTATCCTCATCGCAGTGAGGCCAACGAGATGCGGGCCGAGCGGCTCATGATTAGCGATCGCACGATTGAATTACGCTAGTGAACGACTTTGCAAACTCGCCCTGGCAATGGCTGGAAACCAGTGCGCTGGCGGTTGCCTTACAAACTGGAACCTGGGGCTACCCGATCGTGGCCAGCATTCACATTCTGGCGTTGGCAGTCTTGTTTGGCTCCGTGCTGATGTTTGATTTGCGGTTACTTGGCTATTCTCGCCAGCTGCTGGTGACGGATCTAGCCAGACATCTGTTGCCCTGGACATACCTCAGCTTTGCGATCGCCTTGCTCTCCGGCGGCATCCTGTTTTCAGTGGAGGCTACTCAGATTGCGGCCAATCCTGCTTTTCGATTGAAACTGCTACTCATGACCCTGGCAGGGATAAATGTCATCTGGTTTTATCAGGGCAGCTATCGTTCCGTCCAATTATGGAATCGAGCTACGCCTGCGCCCATCCCGGCCCGACTCAACGCTGTGTTGTCGATCGGGCTATGGGCTGGAGTCATCATCTGCGGTCGCTTGATTGCCTATCTGTGAACGGCACATCTCGTCCCACCCTTTCCCCTTCTCAACTTATTCTTGATTCCCATGAACAGCCAACGAGCCATCTTTTCGCGCCCCACTCAGAAACGCCTGTTTGCCAGTGTTAGTGTCCTGCTACTGGGATTTACTGGCTGTACCTCTCTGCGCGAGGCCGTTAAGGCGCAAGACTCGCGATCGCCCCTGCCCCAACCCACTCTCCCCAGTGCTAATTCGGATGTAGAGGCCCTGGTGCAAATGGGACCCCGCGTGGCTGGCACCCCAGTGATGGAGCAAGCCAGTCGTTACCTGATGGACGAGTTTCGTAAAGCTGGTTATGTGACTGCGGTGCAAACCTTCACCTACGAAAAGTTTGACGACCAGGGTTCGAGTTTAACCGTGAATGGCAACCTGCTGAAAGGATTAGCACTTCGGGGTAGTGCGGCAGGACGGCCCACAGCCCGATTAGTCGTTGTGCCCAATGTGGGCCGATCGACCGATTTTGCTCAAGTCAACGTCAAAGGGGCGATCGCCATCACTCGTCGCGGCGAAATCCCCTTTGCGGAGAAGGCCCAAAATGCAGCAGCAGCGGGTGCGATCGGGTTAGTGATTGTGAACAATGCCGCCGATGATTTCATGGGAACATTAACCCAGAAGTCAGCTATCCCGGTGTTGGGGATCTCTGGCGAGCAAGGCAAGTCTTTGCTGGAGCAATCTCAACCAGAACAACCCAACGTTACTCTGACCGTCAATGCGGGCCAGCGGCAGGTAACTGGACGGAATGTGGTGGCTCATCTAGAGGGGGTTGCGCAGCCACAAGTGTTAGTAGGCGGACACTACGATTCCGTCCCTGGGTCGCCCGGTGCGAATGATAATGCTTCGGGAACGGCGGTGGTGTTAGCGATCGCCCGCAATCTAGCGCGTACGCCGCAGGCGCGCAATGTCTGGTTTGTGGCGTTTGATGGTGAAGAAGATGGCCTGCATGGCTCCAAAGCGTTTGTCGAACAGGCTGATCCAACGTTCTTAAAAGGTTTGAAGGGGATGCTGAACTTTGACATGGTAGGAGTCAATGCCCAATTGCGCGTGAGCGGCACCCCGGCTCTCACGAAACTGGCTCAAGCGATCGACTCGGAGGCCGTCACCTTTGGCAGCAGTGGCGGGGGCAGTGATCATGTGCCATTTGCCGCGAAGGGGGTGCCGATTTTGTTTTTCCATCGCGGCCTGGAGCCGAACTATCACAAACCCACCGATACCAAAGTCGATCCCAACTTGTTGAATGAAACCACGGCAGCAGCCTTAACCGTGATCAAGGAAGTCCTCACGGCTACTCCAGGTTCAACATGAAGTTTGGGACGTTCTTGCCGGTGTCTAATTCCCGAAAGCCCGCCCAACGCACACTATTTCCCAGGCATTCTTTATCGGCAGCGGTAAACACGAAACTGGTATCCGACACACAAAATTTGTGGGTGCCTTTCCAGGATGGCCGCTGATCCGACTCCGCCACGTAGTAGTAAAAACGATTGGTTAACGGACCGCGGATGATGGTGCCACATTCTCCTTCGGCTAAGCTCAGCCAGCCCTGGGTTTGCCATTGGTTTTCTTCGGCCGGATAGGCGATCGCGACGTACACTTTGCCTTGCTTGGTGCGATTACAAAAGCCCAGCCCACCTCCAATCGGTGCCGATGAGGGCGAGGAAGACGAGCGTAGAGCCAGGTTCCCCACCAGGCCAATCGCGATCGCGGCGATCGTTACCATCATGCCAATCAACTTGCGTGATTTAGCCACACTTCACCATACGTAAAAACACAATCTGGCCATGCATTGTCACCAGGTTTAGCCAAAACGGCGCACATCGTAATATTTCTTGTTCCTACTTGCCTCACGGCTGCTGGTAACGCAGAACAACCGCCCCCGTGGGGTAGGATGTTGCATCGATCAGGCGCAATCTTTGCTCAGGCACCGATTGATAGAGCGCAATCCCATCGCCCAAAATAATGGGCAAAATGGCAATGATGTACTCATCGATTAACCGCTGCGCCATGAACTGGGATGCTACATTGCCACCACCCACGATCCAAACGCGCTGATACCCCGCTGCGTGGATCGCCTTCAAAACTGCTTCAAGGCCACCATTGACGAAAACAATGTCATCTCGATCGCTGGTCAGTGGCCGTTGTGTCAACACGTACGATCGCTTGCCCGCGTAAACCCAATCGCCAAAGCCCAGCACTTGTTCGTAAGTGGTCGCGCCCATAATCAGGGCATCGATCGTGGCATAAAACGCACTGTATCCATAGTCTTCCTCCCCCGCTTCAAAGGAATTGAGCCAGTCAATCCTTCCATCTGGACGGGCAATATAGCCATCCAACGTAGTGGCGATATACAGAACAAATTGCGGCATCGGCATCTGATTCAGCTAGGTTTAGTCAGCTCGATTTCATCCGCTTCGGCCTCAAAGATTGGAGTCTTTTGCTTCGAGCTTTGAGCGACTTGAATCAGGAAGCGGAGAGCGTTCACGATGTAGGTGGCACAGTCGTAGGGCGAACTGCCATAAAAACTGCGCCAGGCGGCTGCTTTATGTTCATCGTAGCGATCGCCATGAGTCGGGTTTTGGGCCAACCAGGCTAGGCGCACCGCGTGCCCAACTAACACATCCAGGACAATATATTCCTGAATCCGCAGGTGGGGGTTTCGTTCCATAAAGGCGGCCAGTTCCATCAACGCTTCGATGTTCACTTGCCGATATTCGGGTGCTTGAATTTTGTTGAGCAGGTGTTCTACTTGAAGCGCGAAGTTTTTCTCACCGGGAGTCATTTCAGCTAGCAACAATTCACTCTCCAGGCGATTTCGGCGTTCCAACTTGTCTCCAATGACCAAGCCTTTGCAATGTTTCAACAAATTCCATACTTGAGGATAAAAGTGCTTCGGCACCCGATTTAAGGAACCATCTAGTTGGCGTTTATGCCACCAATCTTCAGTTGCTAGGGCTTCTTCCAGATGATCGGTTTGAATTGCCCAATCGATGTCTTTCTCCTGTTGTGAAACCTGTAATGACTCTTGTTGAAATAGGGTTTGGTTGATGTTGTTATATCCTTTTAAAACTTGATATAAACGAGTTTGGATTGTGTGCGGACTGAGTTGCATTAACTGTCCGTAGGCTTCATCTTGGGTGATGTTACGTTCTTGCGCCAGTTTGGTCGTTAGCAGCAAAATTAAGTAGCCCACTCGCAACGTTAATAAGCCATCAAAGAGAGCTGGTTCCGATTTGATCAGCAAACTCAGGTAGATCAGAATTTCCTGAGTTAGAACCCGATCGCGGATATCTTCGCGACAAAATTCCCGCAACTTCTCCATCAGTTCTTGGGGCGAGAGCGGCTGGGTAATCAGGGAGGCTTCACTGTAAGCCCGTCCCACAGCAATCTGTTTTTGCCGCACCAAAATATCCGTAACCGCATCGGCCAGGTTAATTGACATTTTGTCGTATAAGCCTGCGACACCGCGCAAAACGGCCCATAGTTTCAGTTCTGCTGCTTTGAAGTAAATTTCGTTGAGCAATTGCTCCACTGTCACTCGCCGCAAGGGTTGCCCTAGGCCCGTATCAAATTCGAAGCCCTTCAACCGAACGAGTGTGCTTAATAACTCAAATTGCTCGTACAGGTTATCCGATTGGCGCAGGGACTTGAGGACCAGCGTGATTTCGGTTTCAATTTCCAGCTTGAATTCCTGGGTGATGCTGAGGGGAAAGTTGCGATCGGGATTGAACGCGAGATACACCGCAGCCGGGTGGGCATCCTGCACTGGTGCTTGAATAAATTCAAAATCATGGAGAAAGTCAATACGCTCGATGCAGGCTGTCAGCATCAATTGGTTCAGGTGGCCCAGCTTCACCTCCACCTCGCCACAGCAGCCATCCTGTAGCTCCTTCAGTAAGGTCAGCATGGGCATTGTGTTGTCAGCCGCATCCTCTTGCTTCAGCATCGTGTGCGTCAAGAGCAAAGTCATGGTTGGACGCCCCAACTGATTCCAGTGACGTTGGATGTGAGCAATCTCCGATCGAATTTGAGACACCAAAAAATACGGTTCCAGCGTCAGGTAAAACTGCTGTTGATCTAGAAAAGATGGGAGGGAAACGACTGTTTCACCTCGCATCCGAAACAGTCGCGAAGTGGTGAGACTTCGCAACCGCCGCAAAGGACGACCGGTTAGCCCTAACTTGTCGTTGCGGCCAATTTGGGTGTAAGCGTAAGCCAGATCCGTGGCTCGTCGCACTTGAATCGGCTCGATTTGGGTGGGGGTTTGGGTGTCAATGCCATACATCGCCAGCTTGGATTGCATCGTTTCATCTTCTGCCAGCAGGGCAATTTGGACGATCGGTTTGCGTTGTCGTCGGATGTGCAAATGCCGCCCTAGTGGATCAACATCGCCGACTGACAGCAACCCCTCACTCAGCATTTGCCCTAACAGGTACAAGCTTTGTGCCCACACCAGGGGAATGTTTTCGTTCGGCAGGCGGGGTTGGCTCTGGGGCGATCGTTGTTCCGCGGCAACGGCATGCTGCGGCACGTAATACAGTTCCGGTAAGAGCTGGTGGCCGTCGCGCTCCACCAAGACGGCTTCTAAGCGCTGCTGATACGCCTGGATCTGGGCCGCATCGCCGCGAAACACTGCATCCAGCAGCAGGTACGTAAAAAAGAGCGGCCATTCACATTCAATATGCTCAAACTGCTTCAGTTCCCAGGGTTCGTAATGCAGGCGCGTGGTGTCTTCCAAAACAGTTTGATGCCCATCTCGCAGAAACCGTTTGCAACCGTAACGTCCCTGGAGTTTATCGATGATTTTTTGGCGAGTGCACTCGCTCAACTCACTATCATCCACAGCAAAAGCTGGAAACCCGATCACACTCAGTAAAGCCGCATCCACTTCTTTCGAACTGGATTCCCTGGGCAGTAGCGATTCCAGCGTAATTCGAGAGCGGGCGATTTCATCCGGCATCACATGAATCACAGAGGCTTGGCCGCCTCGCACTCCATATAAGTTCAATCCGTTCATCGCTTCCAGAGCCGCCTTTGCCATGCCGACCGAACTGGCGTTTAATTCGGGGCTACCGTGGTTAATTTTGTTGCCTCGCTCCCAAATGCCGTAATCGGGAGTGCGATAGGCCCGCCCAATGTAATACACCAGATTTTGAATAAAGTTCACTTCATCCGTGTTGTAAATAATCGTCAGGCCGGAGGCGGTCATTTGTGCCAACACCAGTAGAAACACTGAGGTCGCATCCAGTTGCAGGTGGCCCCAAGCATCATCGTTTACCACCACATCCCCAGTTTGGGTGTCGTATTTGGCATGGAGCGCATCAAGTGGAGCCTGCGTGTCTTTGAACTTCTCCACTTTGGGGGCTTGCCGCATCATGGCAAACAATAGACCCCGCATGAGTTTGACGACACTATGTTCCAGTTCGAAGGCGCGCCCGCGATCGCCATCCACTTTTCGATAGGCCAGCGCTAAGCCCCAGACGGCCAAAATGCTGTACACATTGTCTCGCACCCAGGCATCCGTGTAATCTCCGTGAGCATTTACGGCAGTACTGGCTGGGAGCAATCCGGTGATGGGGTTTTGCCGCGCCAAAATGATGGCTGTGATTTCGTCGTAGTAGCGATCGAGTCTGGCATGGAGATCAGCTTTCATGGAGATTATTCGGTGAGGGAAAGTTCAACGATGCGGTGACAAAAAATATTCTGAATTCTATGACTGAAATTAAGATTGCCCCTGTCTGCCTTCATTCTTACGTCTGAATGCAACAGGATTAGCCAAGCGATATACACTTTCTAACGGCACAAGCGAAACACCCACCTCGCGGTAAGGTTTCTCTCAGTTCCCCAAGCTTTAAAACTTTACTAAAAGCTTATACAGACTTACCGTAATTTCACCTAAGCTCTCCTGATCCTAAAGCAAAATACTTACAGAAGAGCTTGGCATTGCCTGCATCTTCATCTGTTGAAGACTCCTATAACCATCGTTCGGAGTTATCACAGACGTGTGTATAACCTGTTTCGGTAGTTGAGTGTACCCTGATCAGATCCCTGGCGAGAGCTGGGGATTTTCTTATTTGGCTCAAACGTTTAGCCGTGCAAACTTGCTTCAAACCTTTGAAATATCTGAACTGGCGGCGAAATGTAACAGAATGCAACGTATAATATGAACCAGATTGTTGAAGAAAAAGTAAAGACAATTATGCGTGTTGCGATCGCTGGCGGTGGTTTGGCAGGGTTAGCCTGCGCGAAATATTTGGTTGATGCGGGCCATACCCCCATTGTGCTGGAGAGCCGAGATGTGCTAGGCGGTTTGGTGGCCGCCTGGAAAGATGAGGATGGCGACTGGTATGAAACTGGTCTGCATGCCTTTTTTGGGGCTTACCCCAACATGCTGCAACTGATGGCGGAGTTGGGCATTAGCGATCGTCTCCAGTGGAAAGAGCACGCCCTCATTTTTAACCAGCCTGAAAAACCCGGCACCTATTCTTACTTCCGCGTGCCCGATATCCCCGCCCCGTTTCATGTTCTGACCTCGATCGCCACCAGTAACGACATGCTCACCTGGAATCAAAAGTTCCGGTTTGCGTTGGGGCTATGGCCTGCTGTGGTGCGTGGCCAAAAGTACGTGGAAGATATGGATAAATACTCTTTGCTGGAATGGTTACGACGGCAGGGAGTTGATGAGCGCGTCAACACTGACATCTTTGTGGCCGCCTCTAAAGCCCTCACCTTCATTAATCCAGAGGATGTCTCGGCAACGATTCCCCTCACTGCCATGAACCGCTTCTTGCAGGAGCGCTACGGTTCCAAAATTGCCTTTCTCGATGGTTCACCGACAGAGCGCCTCTGCCAGCCGATCGTGGATCACATTACTCAAGGCGGTGGCGAAGTGCGGTTGCAGTCGCCCTTAAAGGAAATCGTTTTGAACCCCGATGGGACTGTAAAACACTTCCTCTTGCGCGGCTTAGACGGCCAACCAGATGAGATTCTCACCGCTGATGCCTATGTCTCGGCGATGCCTGTTGATGTGATGAAGGTGTTAATGCCCTCAGCCTGGAAGGACATGCCCTTTTTCCAAAAGCTGGAAGGATTGGAAGGCGTGCCAGTGATTAACCTGCATCTGTGGTTCGATCGCAAACTTACCGACATCGACCACCTGCTGTTCTCTCGCTCTGATTTGCTCAGTGTTTATGCCGACATGAGCATCACCTGCAAAGAATACGAAGATCCCGATCGCTCCATGCTGGAACTCGTGCTGGCTCCCGCCAAGGATTGGATCGACAAATCAGACGAAGACATCATCGCGGCCACCTTGGAAGAGTTAAAGAAACTCTTCCCCCAACACCTGATCGGCGATAATCCGGCTAAGTTACGCAAGTACAAAGTCGTGAAAACACCGCGATCGGTTTACACCTCCTCCCCTGGACGGCAAGCCTACCGCCCTGACCAGCAAACGCCTGTTGCAAATTTCTTCCTGGCAGGGAGTTACACTATGCAACGCTATCTAGGCAGTATGGAAGGTGCCGTACTTTCTGGTAAGCTGGCAGCGCAGGTAATTACAAATAGCCTGCCATCTGGTTCTCCATTGCCATCTGGGACATCAGCTGATAAACCCCTTGCACCCGTTTGAGGCAGCAGGGCGGATGGATAATTTTGTGAACCAACTCTAGCCTGTAACGTTCGTCAAGCGTTTCCTGGGGACATGCTGAAACTGCCAGACCATTCTCGTGTTAAATCACTGGCATCCATTGAGGATTCCTATGAGCTTTGCCGTCAAGTCACTGCAAAGTACTCTAAAACCTTCTACCTGGGCACGATGCTGATGCCGGAGGCCAAGCGTCGTGCCATCTGGGCAATATATGTCTGGTGTCGCCGGACGGACGAACTGGTTGATGGTCCCCGCGCCAGCTTCACGACAAATGAGACCCTAGACGAGTGGGAATCCCATTTAGAAACCATCTTTTCCGGCATCCCAGTTGAAGACGCTGACGTGGCACTGGTGGATACTCTGACGCAATTTCCCTTGGATATGCAACCCTTTCGTGACATGATCGACGGGCAACGCATGGACTTGTACCGCTCTCGCTACGAAACGTTTGAAGAACTCCAGCTCTATTGCTATCGGGTGGCTGGCACAGTGGGATTAATGACAACACCGGTGATGGGGATTGATAATACCCCTACGACGCCGTGGGACCAGTATCAGCAAATTAAGCATGATCCGACTAAGCAGGCAGTTGCATTGGGGATTGCGAACCAGCTCACAAACATTCTTCGGGATGTTGGGGAAGATGCCCGCCGCGGCAGAATTTACATTCCGCTGGAAGACTTGAAGCGGTTCAACTACACCGAGGATGACTTGTTGCGCGGTGTGATTGACGATCGCTGGTGTCAGTTGATGCAATTCCAGATTCGACGTGCCCGTCAATTTTTTGCCGACGCTGAAGCCGGAATTAGCACCCTTAGCCCCGATGCTCGCTTTCCTGTCTGGGCTGCGTTGATGCTTTATCGCGGCATTCTAGATGTCATTGAGCGCAACCGCTACGATGTGTTCAACAAACGGGCTTTCGTTCCTGGCCCCCAAAAGTTGACCTACCTGCCGATCGCTCGTATGCGTGCTGCGGTACTGTAGGCGGACTTTGAGGATCCAGGTTGTAATAATCCTGGGCAAAGCGAGAGACTTGAGCAATCGGCACTCTCAACTATGAGGACTTGCCAAGAAAACGGGACTGGGTTCCCTGTGGCAAAATTGAGGAACGAGCAATTTTCCTGCTCGCGGCAAATCTCCGCTTGGCCGCCGCAACAATTTAAAAGCTCGCCGAAGCCGATCGCAAAAAGCGTAAAGAAAGAATAGATGACAACGCTCACTCCATCAACAACACAATCAACAACCCCCTTACTGGGACAGTCTTTAACTGAACTAACGGCATGGGTGCAGCAGCAGGGGCAACCAGCCTACCGAGGCAAACAACTACACCAATGGATTTACGAACGCGGTGCCCGCTCGCTCACCGACATTACCGTTTTCCCCAAACAGTGGCGAACCGAGTTGCAAGCTATCGCCATCGGGCGATCGACAATTCACTGGCGCTCTGTGGCCCCCGATGAAACTGTGAAATTCCTGCTCCGGTTAGCCGATGGGCACATTATCGAAGCGGTTGGCATTCCGACTGACAATCGCTTAACAGTGTGTGTCTCCTCCCAGGTCGGTTGCCCGATGGCCTGCGATTTTTGTGCGACAGGGAAAGGCGGCTTCGTTCGCAACCTGGCTGCTCACGAAATTGTGGACCAAGTCTTAACAGTCCAGGAGGATTTTCAACGCCGGGTCAGCAACATTGTGTTTATGGGCATGGGTGAACCGCTGCTTAACCTGGAAAATGTTGCTGCTGCCATTCGCTGTTTGAATCAAGATATCGGTATTGGCCAACGCCTGATCACCGTGTCGACGGTCGGGATTCCCGGTTGGATTCGACGATTTGCAGAATATCAATTCCAGGTGACGCTGGCGGTCAGTTTACATGCTTCGAATCAGGCACTACGAGAACGCCTGATCCCCAGTGCCCATCACTACTCGATCGATATGTTGCTCAATGAATGCCGGGAGTATGTCCAGAAAACGGGGCGACGCGTCACGTTTGAGTATATTTTGCTGGCGGAACTAAACGATCGTCCAGAACACGCCAGCGAATTAGCCAATCACCTGCGCGGTTTTCAAAGCCACGTCAACTTGATCCCGTATAACCCCATTCAAGAAGTGGACTACAAACGCCCCAGCGAACACCGGGTGCAGCAATTTGTGCAGGCATTAAAACAGCGGCACATCGCGGTCAGTGTGCGTTATTCGCGCGGCCTGGAAGCAGACGCAGCTTGCGGACAACTGCGGGCTTCGGCACTCCGACCATAACAAACGTTAACGCCATAGCCTGGAGCATAGGCTTCTACTACCTTGCCCGTCCGATCGCAGGTAATCATCAAGTAATCACAGTGGGCACATTGAGTGCGAGTTAAATATTCTTTTTCTAGGAAATGACGTTCAGCCGTCTGGCCGCAGTTAGGGCAATAAATTTGGATGAAGTTTACTGTAACGGTCATGTGATAAACCTGCTCTAAAACGTTTGGGCAAAAATAGGATTGCTGCCTGGCTCGTGACGAACCTCAAAAGGAAGGTTTACCAGTCCAAAAAGCCAGTCCGAGAAAAAATAACCAGGTGTCAGCGTCAGTTCTAAGGCTGGCTAATTCGGCTCTGCAAAAATGCTTGAAAAAGGCTCTCTGTGCTGATCCCCGGCAACACTTAGCATTATTGCTTATCTATTAGATGTATTCATGAAACTTTAGAGAGAGTTTAGGTTTCCTAAATCTTCTCTCGTTTTATAAAGATTCTATAAAAAAGCGGCTAGATTTGAAGCGTGATGGCCCTACTTAGGCTCGATCGCTAGCGAGACGCGATCGCCGCCAACCTGCTGCAACTTTGTCAACACTTGCACAACCTTTTGGTAGGTTAACCGTTGGTCGGCTTTGAGGAGTACCGCGCCCCTGGGATGCTGCTGGAGATATTGCTGAATGCCCTGAGCAGCTTCTTGTTCAGTCACAGGCTTTCCATCTAATATAATTTGCTGACTTCGGTTTAACTCATACACAAGCGGTTCGGGGAGCTTTTCTGCCTCCTGCGATTCTGGATCTTGAATATCGGGGAGGGAGAGGTCGATCGATTGGATTCCAGTTAAGGTCATCGCCACAATGATGAAAAAGGTCAGGATCGTCATGATCACATCCATCATAGGGACGAGATTAACTTCAGGCATCTTTGACCGATCTTGTTGCGTTTTTAGATAGCGCATGGCTTAAATCTCCCGTTGGCTGAGGGGCCGATCGGGGGTAACCATCGGAGTGATGGGTTGCTGTGGCTCATACCAAATTTGGCGATAAATCAATTCCAGTTCACTTCCAACCTTCGAGAAGTAATCCATCTGCCGCCCCTGGAACGAAACCGAAACTCGATACACAGCCAGGGCAAAAATGGCGACAATCATACCTCCTGCTGTGGTGATTAAAGCTTCAGCAATCCCGGTTGCCGCTTTGGACAGATCGACCTTCTGGCCGCTACCAATATTGAGGTTCATGAAAGTAAGAATCAAGCCTGTTACCGTTCCCAACAAGCCCAGCAACGGAGCCATGTTAATCACGGTTTCCAGTAGCCGATCGCCCTTTCGCATGGCGGCAAATTCTTGATCGGCCACGGCTTCCATCGCCAAATGAAAGGTTTCAGGGGACGGATTGCGCAACCGCAATGGCCCCAACAGAAACCGCCCGATCGCCAGGTCTTGTGCCTTCTCAGCAATGCTTTCGGCCTCTCGTAAGTCGTAGCGGGCTGCTTCTAAAACATCATGAACAATGCGATTTTCGCGACGCAACAGGCGAAACCAAAAAACAAACCGATCCAGCGCGCAAGCCAGAGTTACCACTGACAATCCCACGATCGGGATCATTACTGGGCCACCCGTTATTAACAAATCAAATAAAGTGTTCATGTACTCTGAAATCTTACGAGTAAATAGTATTAAGTAATAATGCGACCTGTAGTCAGCGTACCTGAGTCGTCCGCTTGTAAAGCTAAGAAAAGCGGAAGAGAACATTAAGTATTTGTTAAGTATGCGGGACTGAGCTAGTTCTGAGCAAGAAGCGTTGCTGAATCTTGACGACTGGCTGAGCCAAAAATAATTAAATCTGCCTGTTGTTCGGCCTTTTGCTGAGCGCTGGTTGAGGAGGCCGTTGGATGAGTCGCTACAGCCTGCTTTGGAGGCGAAGGATCAGATTGATTGGCAGGACGCTCTGCGATCGTACCGTGTTGTTGTTCATAGGCTGCCAGTGCTTCGTCGATCATGCCCATCCGCCGTTTTTGATCATGACGAATGCTAGCTTCTTTGCCCAGATCATCGTAAGCCCGCAGCCCAGGGGCATCCCACCCGCCGCGTGACCCATCCCAAAACGACCAAATGCGCGCCTCTAAAATCGCGGCCTGTCCCGTCAAGCCTTTCTTGGTCTTGGCTTCAGCCAATCGTTCAATATAACCGCCGTCCTCGGTGACTGTTAGAGGTGCCTGGTTAATTAGATCAATTCCATTCAGTTCTTCCGCTAGGGTCAGAGGTGCCACCTGATATTTTTCGGCTTTGGGTAGCAGCACCGACTCATAGATGCGTTTAATCTTGGCCATTTGGCGACGATCGGCTTCGGTGGCGGAGAGGTTTTCTTCGTTGCCAAACTGGTAAGAAAAGGTGCCCCGATTCCACACCCCATTGCCGGGGTCAACGTGCCCGTCATAGATATCTGTTTTACCGCCAGCGGGCGTACGAGTGCCCTCCGCTGCCCCAACCGTTCTTGCGACTACAGATTCTGAACCACCCGCAAACAAATCTTCCCGGTTGGAGGCCGTTAAGGTGGCGGCAGGAGCGTCAGACGCTGATTCGGCCAATTCAGGAGGGCTGGCAGGCGGGGGAGAAACCGGGGCAGGCGCGGCAACGGCACTGGCAGCAGGCGGTTCAAAGCTGAGGGCGATCGCATCCTGGCTGGTTGAGATGGGTTCCACAGCGTCTACCGGCATATCAGTTTGGGCCAAATCGGTTGCGGGACTTGGTGTAGCCGCTTGCGCTGAGTGCACCTCGACAACATCATTCACTCCAGCCGTGGCCACAATTCCTAGAGCCAGCGTCAAACAATGCTTCATGATCGGGTAAGAAAGCGTTTAATAATCGGTTTGCTCGGTTCCACGATCGCCCAAGTGCCATTGGGTTGTTTGCGCAGAGTGGCGACATGCAGAATCGTGGCGGTTCCTAAGGCTTCGCCCTGATGGCGAGGGCCTAACCGCAAATTACTCAGTCCACACAGACGAAAGAGATACGCAGGCACATCGGGGGTCGAAAAGATGAGACAGTTGCGGGGATCTTTTTGAGCGCGGCCAGGGAAGGGCGCGTACACCGACTGACCATTCAGAGATAGCCCAATATCCCCCAAACCGCCGATCACGGATACCCCGTTGAGGGTATCCCCTGGTTGCACTTGCCATTGTTGGTAAAGCTGAGGGCGGATCGTTTCGTCGGGTTGAGGCGGGGGAGCGCAACTGGCTAACGTCAACGCGATCGCCACCCCCCTGCTAACGGCGAAAACTGAATGAATATCCAGCATATTCCTCACCCTCATACATCACCACTAACCAGGTATTGGGGTCAAAGGCCAGGGGATAGGCTTCTCGTTTTGCCGTACTACCCGCCCGAACCTCCAGATCGGGTAAGCGGCAGTAGGGGGCTTGCATTACCTGGCGGATCTGCTCTTTGTTTGAGCGCTCAGGAATGGTCAAAAGTTGGGACAGACGATCGCGAGATAACACAGCCTGGGGTTGAATCACCTCCTGACAAACATCTTTGGCGGGAGCGATTTTTGACATCAACGCCTGCGGTTCCACCAATAAACCAAGGGCCGCCACAACGGTGCCTCCTGCCAGCATGTACTTGATGCCACTGGCATTAAATCCTGTATTCCGTGCCTGATACTCCATCATTGATTCTCCTGGTGCCCATGAGCAAACAGCTAAACTTGCATGTAGAGTTCCTGCTGAGGGTGGAACTGTGAACTGCAAATTCCATCTCAAGTGTGATGCGTACAATTGTACTATAACACCGTAGAAATGCAAGTAGGTTTTTGATGGTAGGTTAGAGAGAATGTTGCCTAGAGACGGTTCATGGAATCATCGGTTGCGGTTGAGTTTCAAACAGTTTCTTTGAGCGTGAGCGATCGCTCTCATCCCAACTCGTCGCGGGTGTTGCTCTCAGATTTAAACTTCCTAATTCAAACCGGTGATTTCCTAGTGCTGCTGGGGCGTAGTGGTTCGGGTAAAACCACCACCATGAAGTTGATTAACCGTCTGCTCACGCCCACGGCAGGACGAGTCATCGTGCAGGGCCGAGCAACCACAGAGTGGGACGAGATCGAATTACGTCGCCAAATTGGTTACGTAATTCAGGAAACGGGTTTATTTCCTCACTTCACGATCGGGCAAAATGTGGGCCTAGTGCCAACCCTGCAAGGCTGGAGCGCCAAACAGGTGAAAGCCCGCGCCCACGAACTGCTGCACCTGGTGGGACTAGAACCAGGCCAGTTCGCCAACCGTTATCCGCATCAATTATCGGGGGGGCAACGACAACGAGTGGGTGTCGCACGAGCCTTAGCCGCAGATCCGCCCATTCTGCTGATGGATGAGCCGTTTGGAGCGCTCGATCCGATTACGCGACTGGAGTTGCAGCAAGAATTTCGGCGGTTGCAACAGGATCTAGGCAAAACGGTTGTATTTGTCACGCACGATATTCAAGAAGCATTTATCCTGGCGACCCAAATTGGGCTGATGCAGGATGGCAAGTTAGTGGAACTTTGCCCCCCGGCTGAATTTAAACACTCCACCCAACCAGAGGCCAAAACTTTTTTGCAAACCCTCAACCCAACAGGGCGATCTTGAACTTGCTGTCTATCAAATCTCGTATTGATTCTCGGTAAACACCTTCATCGCCCGCGCTAGTTCGGCAGCAACCGGAGGGCGCGAGAATTCGGGTGGCGGTAATTCACCGCGTCGCAACATCTCACGCACTTTTGTACCTGATAAGTGAATCCGTTCTTCAGGCAGACTGGGACTAGTCTTGGTGGTGGCCATGCCCTGCGTGCGGGTGCAGTAGAAAGCGTGTTCAAACTTTAGGGGGGCAATTCCCAATGCGTCTGGCTTAAATTCATCGAAAATATATTGCGCGTCGTAGGTGCCGTAGTAATCGCCGACGCCTGCATGGTCTCGCCCAACGATGAAGTGAGTACACCCATAGTTTTTGCGGACTAAAGCATGGAAGATGGCTTCCCGAGGGCCAGCGTACCGCATCGCCGCGGGATTGATGGCCAGGATCACCCGGTCTTTGGGAAAGTAGTGTTCCAGCATGATTTCATAGCATCGCATCCGCACATCTGCTGGGATGTCATCTTCTTTGGTGGCTCCCACTAGAGGATGCAGGAATAAACCGTCTACCACCTCAAGTGCGCATTTGATGATGTATTCATGGGCGCGATGAATGGGATTGCGGGTCTGAAAGCCGACGATCGTCCGCCACCCCTTTTCGCGGAATAACGCCCTCGATTCAGCCGGATCGATCTGGTAGGTCGGAAATTTAGGATGGGGGTGACGCTGCATTAACCACACTGGCCCCGCGAGGTAAACTTCCCCTTGGCGATACACGACGGCCACACCTGGATGCTTTTCTTCGTTGGTGCGGTAAACATGCAGCGCTTCGTGCATTTTGTCGTAGGCGTATTTTTGGGTGAGTTGCAACACGCCAACAAACTGCCCCTGGGAGTCATCCAGTCGGATCAGGCTGCCTTCTTTCAAGGGTTGGGCCACGGCTGCGCTAACTGGTAGGGTAATTGGAATCGACCAGGGTAACCCGTTGGTCATGTGCATGTCGTTGACAACAGAGATGTAATCGGCCTGCTCCATGAACCCAGTTAAGGGGCTGAAGCCACCGATCGCGATCAGTTCTAAATCCGAGACAGCCCGGTCATCAATTTGAACAATCGGCAAAAAATCAGCTTTGTCTAAGAACTCCTGCCGTTGTGCTGGTGTTGCGATGCGATTGATCAGTTGACCGCCGTGGGGGGCAATGCTGTCTTGAACTAAGCTCATAAACGATATGGGATAAACGACAGGAGCAAAACACTGAGAACTTTGACGGGCAATTACTTCCGCCGCTTAGTTGGCTTGTTTGCCCGAATTTCTTCGTCTCGACGACGGCGATCGCGCCACTCGGCCAGGGTTAAATAGGCAACCCCACCACTGACCAATACCATCAGCCCTAATGCGGCAAAAATGAGAACACTATAGGGAGAAATTTCCATTGATAGTCAAATCACAAAAAACAGAGTTGAGCAAAGCCGCAGAATGCTCTGGGCGCGTCTGCCAGGGTTCACCGCATGACGCTGGGGTTTGCTCAACAGTTGTGCCATTAAAATCCATTCCGTGCCCAAACAACCAAGGAGATGGAAAAAGTGAATACAACCAGCAAGCCAACCCAACCTAAACTCAGAATATCCATGACCGCCTATAACATCCGTTTCAAAACAACTTCAAGACAGATCATAGTTCAAAGTGGGAACGGGAAGCAGGGAGAGTGAGGAATGGGTTGGTGGGATAATGGGGAGGTTTGTTTTTCATGTCATCGCGATGATTCAACTTACCGATGAACAGGTGCCGATCGCTGCCAAGCCCGACACTGCGGCGCTAACCTGGGCGGAGCGGCGGCAGTCGTTACAGACCGGAGGCTTAGGGGCGATCGCTGCCGCCCTTGGGCTGGGAGTATTGATAGCAATCAACCCAATCTTCGTGCAACACCTGCCAGCATTGACTGGCCTGCTAACGTGGCGGGATGGCGGGGAGGTTTGGGTGAGTGGAGCGATCGGCACACTGTCTGGGTTCCTCTTCGCCGTTACCTATCGTTACATTATTCGCCAGGATCAAAATCCCCATCTTAAGTCTGGCGCCGTGGGTGCCTTTGGGCTGGTGCGCGGCTTGGCTTTGGTCGAAATGAGCTGGCAACAGGCACACCCCGCTTTGCTGATTGGTCTCGTTGGGGAAAGTTTTTTGCTGTATGGCGGCATCCGGCTTGTTCTAGATTGGGCCTTCGATCGCGGTTGGCTACGCCCCTTTCCCTCAAATTGAGAGAATGAATGAGAAGTAAAAAGTTAAGTACCAAGCCACTAAGTAGGTAGCCGAAATTAAACTTAAGATGTGGTGCGGGCACCTTGCCTGCACGGGCGGTCGAGACGACCACCCCACATTTAGAAGTTTCAATGTCTATCTACTTATGCAAACTAGTGAAACAGTTTCTCCAACGCCAATCTCAATGGAGCGATCGACCAATTCTCTGCCCAGTCGCACTGCCAGCGTCAGCCGGACAACGGGAGAAACTGAGGTCGAGGTGACGATAAATCTGGATGGCACGGGGCAATGTGTGGCCCAAACGGGAGTGCCATTTTTAGACCATATGCTGCATCAAATTGCTTCGCATGGGCTGTTTGACCTGGATATACGGGCGACGGGTGATTATCACATTGATGACCACCACACCAATGAGGATGTTGGCATTACCCTTGGGATGGCCTTGCACAAAGCACTGGGTGATCGCAAAGGGATTGTTCGCTTTGGGCATTTTGTGGCCCCATTGGACGAAGCCTTAATTCAAGTTGCCCTCGATTTTTCGGGTCGCCCCCATCTCAGCTACGGCTTACAAATTCCCACCCAGCGAGTGGGCACCTACGACACTCAACTGGTGCGCGAGTTTTTTGTGGCGATCGTCAACCAGGCCCAAATGACCCTGCACCTCCGCCAACTGGATGGCATTAACTCCCATCACATCATTGAGGCAACGTTCAAAGCCTTCGCCCGATCGCTCCGCATGGCCGTAGAGATTGACCCACGCCGGGCCCACACGATCCCCAGTTCCAAAGGCGTACTATAGAATTGGAACCAGTAGACTAACTTTGCTCATCGATTTGAATCTTTAATTTCTAGCCTATGCCCCTGAATGTTGGTGATCCCGCTCCTGACTTTAGCCTGCCCGACGCAACCGGCAATCTGGTAAGCCTTTCGAGTTTGCAAGGAAAACGCGTTGTCTTGTATTTTTACCCCCGGGATAACACCCCCGGTTGCACTAAAGAAGCCTGTGCTTTTCGCGATGCCTACGACCAATTTCAGGCGATGGATATGGTGGTATTGGGGGTGAGTACAGATGATGCCAAGTCGCACGCAAAATTCAGCACAAAATTCAACTTACCGTTTCCCCTCTTGATTGATGAGAGTGGCAAAGTTGCCGAGGCTTACGATAGCTACGGTTTGAAAAAGTTTATGGGCAAGGAGTATATGGGCATTACTCGCAATACATTTGTGATTGATGAGAATGGGGCGATCGCCAAAATCTACAAAAAGGTGAAACCAGAAACTCATATTGAACAGGTCTTAGCCGACTTAGCTTAAGTTAGCTAGCATTGGTTTGCCGTGTATGGAAGTGATTTTGGTGGTGGTGTGGGCGGTAGGCTTTATTGCGTTTGTGTGAATATCAGGTTGCATGCCATTGTTACCTGTTTGTGTAATTTGTTGAGATATTAACTATGGGGCGGTTATGGCACTTTGTGCAGAGCGTGCTGGGCATTCTGTTTCGGCACCCCGTAATGGGCACTAGTATTATTCCTATCTTACCGGATGGCCGGATTGTGCTAATTCAACGGAGCGACAACCGTAAGTGGGCACTGCCCGGTGGTATGGTCAACTGGGGCGAAACGATCGAAACGACGCTGCACCGTGAACTCAAAGAAGAAACAGGGCTTGACATTACTAAAGTTCAACGACTGGTGGGTGTTTACTCACAACCAGAACGAGATGGGCGCGTGCATTCAATTTGTGTGGTGGTTCAAGTCGATGTCGCGGGAGTCATCGATCCGCAAGATGCCAACGAAGTTTTGGATGTCAAAGCATTTGAACCCGCCTCAATTCCGATCGGCACCCTATCGCATGACCACGATCGCCAGTTACAAGACTATTTCAGTGGTGCCACGGTTCTGGCCTAGTAACGAATGTGAATGGATTAACTGATCGCGCCTGGAAACGTTTTTGGCAATCGCCACCCGGCAGAGCGGGATTGCTTTTGTCGATCGGTCTGCTGCTCCTGGCGCTCCTAGCTCCAGTCCTGAAACCTTACGATCCAGCCATCGATCGCGACTATTTAGCGCGCTTGGTTCCCCCCAGCACGAACCATTGGTTTGGGACGGATGCTTTGGGGCGAGATATTTTGACACTGGTTTGGTACGGAATTCGAACCTCACTATTAGTCAGTGTCGTCTCAGTGGGCTTGGGGCTAATCGTGGGGCTGACCTTCGGTCTGATTGCTGGCTATGCCAGAGGTAAAGTTGAGGATGTGATTAATTGGCTCACGGACATCTTGCTGGCATTTCCTTCGATTTTACTCGCGATCGCAATCGTCACCGTAACAGGTCCCAGTCTGACCAGCACGATGTTGGCGATCGCAATCGTGCAGATTCCGATCTATATCCGCCTAATGCGAGCGATGGTGCTGACGTTGCGGGAACAAGAATTTGTCCAGGCAACGCGGGCACTGGGGGCAACTCCTGTGCATATCCTGTGGCGACATATTCTACCGGCTGGGTTAGCCCCGATCATTGTGCAGGCTAGCTTGTCGATCGGCACAGCAACTTTAGAAGCGGCTGGCCTGGGTTTCCTGGGTTTAGGTGCCCAACCTCCCACCCCAGAACTAGGCACCATGCTGGCGGATGCTTTTCGTGGTGGGTATTCCCTCACGTCTCCCTGGACGACCCTTTTTCCGGGTCTGTTTATTACCTTGATCGTGTTGGCCTTTAATCTCCTGGGTGATGGGCTACGGGATGGGTTTGACCCGCGAGCAAGTGAATTTTAACCAGGCAGAATATCGCAAGTTTTACGATATTCTGAACCATGAACCCTGAATGAGAGTAACGAGTATGGCAGACCCCATTACCCCTGAAGTAAGCCAACGCATTTGTCAGCATATGAACGATGATCATGCGGATGCGATCGCGCTGTACGCCAAAGTATTTGGACAGTTGCCAGATGTCACCGCCGCTAAAATGAGCGCGATCGACCCCGAAGGCATGGATTTAATCACCCAAGTCAACGGCAATGAAATGCCCCTCCGCATCTCCTTTGACCATGTGTTGCAAGATTCGGAAGATGCCCACCAAACCCTGATTGCCATGGTCAAGCAGGCGCGCCAGTCTCGTTGAATGGGGCTTAATCCACCCAACGCACCTCGATAAAATGCGCCGCTCGCCCACCTTCCCCGCGTTGAGGCGAAACGTTGGCGATCGCCAGATTGAAGGGAATTGCCGTGGTGAGATACCGCTGGGCTAAACTACCCAACTCTGGCGTGAGCTGCGCGGCAGCCACTGCGGCCAATCCGACTCCCAACAGTTGCCCAACCGGATCGCGGGGCAGAATTGCCGTCGCGCCCAGAGCAAAACCAGCCGTCAACACCATTCCTACCGATAAGTTGGTGCCACAACGGGGATGTACGGCCAGATCCCATTCTCCTGAGGTGATACGACGCAGGGCAATTTGCACCGCACGACTAACATCTACCGTGGCCAAATCCCCGTAGAGATAAAATCCACGTTCAGTCGAAAGGCCACCCAACGATTCGCTGTTGATGGCACCAGCCGACTGCATCCGTCCCACCATTTTGGTCAGCACCCAAACCGTCGCATGTTCTAAAGCATGCACTTGGCGCGTCATCAGCAACTCCTTTAAGCCTGGAATAAAGGGCAGTTGCCGCAGCAGTTCGGCATCCGCGCTGGAGTCAGCACTGGCGGACGATCGCGGAAACAACATGTCTAAAATTTCGGCTTGCCAAAAACCTGGTTCAGATTGTGTGGGTGCTGAATAAGTCATTGCTACAATGCTCCGACAGTCGAGTAATGACGGAATTTTGATCACTCTAGCGCTAGACGGAACGCTCCCCCTCTATTCGTTGCAAGTTGTTACTTTTTGCCGCTAGCTTTGTCCCGGTGGGGGAGCTGGTTGGGGACAAGTTTTATTGACAAAATCACATTGATAGATAAAAGGCTCTTGCCAACTGAGAGGAATTTCTAGCAGATCACGAGTCCCCGTCATCCCCTGGCCAATAAAGAGCAACACTGCAATACAATTCAGGACGATGTGAGTCACCCGCCAGCGCATAGAACGATAGATATCTTGAATGATGGCTAACGAAAAAATCATCAGCAGCGTGACAGTAACTCCGTAGTACCAATGGGAAACAAACCATTCACCCTGGAACAGTTTGCCATCATCTCGTCGAAAGATTCCGGGTTGCACACTCAAGACGACGATCGCCGCTCCTGCTAAGGTGGCAAAAATTCCCCGCCATAGTTTGGGCCGAGCTTGCAGTAAACATACCAAAGACCCGATCGCGACAATGTACATCAGCAGTACCAAAATGCCTTGAGCCGGATTTGCACTCCAAACCTGATCCTTATTCATCTGGTTTAACAATGGTCGCGTGATGCCCAAAAGCTCGATCGCCACCACCGCCACCGCTAACCACCGGCCCAATCTCAAATGCTCTTGGCCAACCGTGGGCGGAATTTTACTTTTCTCATGATGGGCCACCTGTAAGCGCCGTTGTCGGGTTTGCCAAGCCATGTAAACCACAATTCCAATGCTGGGAAAAACAACGGTTACGGCTAACATCGGATGCAAGAGCCGCCAAACGTCTTGAAGGGCAAGATCCATACAAAGCCTCGCGTGTTCCTGATAGAAGTTCTGAAAGATTTTGGCAATCTGCTGGCTAGCCTAGCAGGTTGACCAGAAAACAAGATGAACATTAGATTAATTCATCCTGCTATTTGAAATACGCTTGATTTTGCTGAGTGGATTGCCGGATCATGGCCTGGAGCTTTAGGTACGCGATGTGCGACTAATCGCAACTCCCGCCAGGGTGGGCAGTGCCTACCTTGCAAGTTTGCCCTCATCCCGTTCGGCTGAGCGCTCACGTCGAAGCCCCAACCCCTTCTCCCTCAAAAAGGAGAAGGGGAGCTAGATTCAAAGTCCCTCTCCCGCTCTCTTCTCAAGATACAAGGGTGAGGACTACAAAAGTGAGATGTACTCTATCGCTTTGGCCACAACGCTACGTCATACCGATTTAAACAGTGCTAATGGCACATTCCTTGCACCGATCCCCCTCAGTCTCCCTTGACAAGGGGGATGCCGCAGGCAGGGGGATCTCAATCTGTAGCGTATTGCGATCAAATTGGTATCATTTAATCTGAGTGACGGGATTTAACCTGATAGCGATCGCAGGGCACTCTCTCAACCCAGGTATCGCCTGCCGAATTTTGCCGATGAATGTATAAATGAGCTTCTGGTTTAGCGGCAAACAACCAGCGCTCAGCGGGAAATACGATGCGCTCCGTAAGCAACAACCCATCATCCGCAACCCGCACTATGTGCAACTGGGGTGTGGCGTTGTAATAGCAACACAAAGATGTTGAAGTGCGACTCATCACCAATTCGGGGCTGTGAATCATGACTTATTCTCGCTTGATCGAATAAAAATAGAGCTACAGATTGAGTAGCACTGCACATGTTCCTCTCACTTTGGAACGCAGAAGCTATCAAATCTGTAGCAACATCAGTGGAGAGATTCAAACCATCCACTAGAGCTAAAGGGTGTTTGCTCAATTGATCAAGATAGAGCCTTTGAGTAAAGGATTTAGGGTAGAAATCGGGCAGAATTCGGGTAGATGCAGCAGGCATGATTCACCCCAATTGTTTCAAGCGGTAGCCCAAGCCATGCACCGTCTCGATCAGGTCATCGGGGGCACCCGCAAGCTTCAACTTTTGGCGCAATCCTTTAATGTGAGATTTGACGGTTTCTTCCGTAGGTGGATGATCGAGCGACCACAGATGCTCAATGATGCCCGTACGACTTAACACCCGGCGTCCATTGGAAATTAGCAACTCTAGCAGGGCGAATTCCTTAGGTGTTAGTTGCAACGATCGCTCGGCGTAGCTTACTTCAAAGGTGCTGGCATTCAGATGCAGTGCCCCCCAAGCCAAGCCAGGACTGCTAGAAACCAGACCGCGCCGGAGTAGTGCCCGGATGCGGGCCATCAACTCTTGCAAGTTAAAGGGCTTGACGACGTAATCATCGGCTCCAGCATCGAGGCCAGTAATTTTATCGGCGATCGTGTCGCGAGCTGTCACCATAAGAATGGGTAGCGTAACATTGTGTTGCCGTAAGCGCTGGCAAAGCTGCACTCCATCTAACTTCGGCAACGTCACATCCAGCACCACCAGGTCATACTCCAGCGTCTCCAAAAAGTTCCAGGCGGTTTCTCCGTCTCGCGCCACGTCTACAACATACTGGCGATCGAGCAGCGCTTCACTTAGCATGTCGGCCAATTGGACATCATCTTCAACCACTAAAATCCGCATGATTAGTTCGGCAGACGTTGCATCATGAGTCTGGTGATTAGGCTCAAACTTTAACCTGCAATCCCTTCAACTTATTCCCATTTCTCTGAGTCAACCCTATCTTAGAATAGGCAAGCGCTTCACATTGGGTCTGAGCATGAAATGGGTTTCTCAAGGCAAGTGGCTATTAGTTGGATTGAGTGCCGCTTCATGCTTAATGGCTGTAGTTAATTTGATTTCTTACCAAAATGCAACTCACCTGATTCAAAGTACTGAGCGATCGCGCCACACTTACAGCGTGATCAAAAATCTGGTGGATGTGTTGGCCGATATGACCGTGGCGGAGTCGGGCCGACGTGGCTACGTGTTTTTGCATGATGTACAAGAACGCTTTCGATACCAGCGAGCGATCGACGACCTTGAGCAAGAATTGCAGGCTTTGGAGCAGCAAGTTGCCCATCATCCATTGCAGCGATCGCGGCTGAAAGAGTTGAAAAACTTACTGAAGCAGCGAATTCAACTCCTAGAACAAAGCATCCAACTCTATCAACGCAATCAGAATGCGATCGCGGTGCAGAACCAGATTACGCTGGACAGTGTTTTGCTGCGCGATCAAATTCAAGCCAGCATTGCCGACATGCAGCAGGAGGAAGAAGCAGAGTTACAGCAATGGTTGCAGGACTCCCAGACCAGCATTCGCGAACGAATGTGGATCGAGTTTTTGATTACGTGCTCCAGCTTTGCCATTCTGGCGATCGGTTGTTTGCTCCTCTACCGTCAATTGGTGAAACGGCAAGCAGCGGAAGCCCTAGGAAAAAACTTGGAGCGAGAAAAAGAACTTAGTGACCTGAAGTTGCGATTCTTCTCGATGGTGTCCCATGAGTTTCGTACCCCCTTGAGTATCATCCTGGGTTCGGCGCAGATGTTGGCGGAGAACAATCCTCATTGGACTGACGATCGGCGACTCAAAAATCTGCACCGCATCCAGTCTTCTGCCCGGTTGATGACCCACCACCTAACCGATATTCTTACGCTCACCCGCGCCGAAGCAGGCAAGCTGGATTGCAACCCAGAACCAATGGATGTAGAAGCCTTTTGTTTGAATTTAATTGAAGATTTGCAAGCCACTGAAGCCACCGGACATCAACTCCAATTTCATAGCGAGAGTCAGTGGGGCTTGGTGGTGTTGGATGAAAAACTGCTCTTCTCCATCTTGAGCAATTTGCTTCTGAATGCAGTGAAATACTCAGAACCGGGTTCTATCATTCAACTAAAGTTGCGGCACGACGCGGCAGGGGTGACGTTTCAAGTGATCGATGCAGGCATCGGCATTGCCATGAGTGATCAACCCCATCTGTATACACCCTTCTACCGGGGCGCGAATACATCGGCAGTGGCGGGGACGGGGCTGGGGCTGGTGGTGGTGAAGAAATGCGTGGAATTGCATGGCGGCAAAATCCGCGTGAGTAGCCAGGTTGGCAGCGGGACAACTTTCAGCGTTTGGCTGCCCGATCGCCCAACGCGGCTGCCGCTTCAACCTCGGAATGTTGCCGTATGACAACCGACTGGGTGCCTCACCCAACAGCGGACGGCTCATTCACCTTCTTTTCGGAAGAATTCAGTGAGGCGTTTCATAGTCGGCAAGGGGCGAAAACAGAGGCATTTCAAAAGTTCGCTCATGTGACCCATCTAGCAATGCGGGCTACTCAGCCTTCAGTCCGGTTATTAGACGTGTGTTATGGCTTGGGTTACAACACAGCGGCGGCGCTGGAGGTTATTTGGACGACGAATCCAGGCTGTCGGGTGGAATGGGCGGGTCTGGAGTTGGATGCGAGCGTGCCCCTAGCCGCGATCGCTCCCTCGTTTCTGGAATCCTGGTCTACTCCGGTGCAGGCAGCGTTGCAGACGATCGCCCACCAGCATCATCAGCACACGTCTACCTTGCAGGCGCAACTATTGATTGGGGATGCCCGACAAACGATTCAAGCCCTGGCTCAAACTGGTTTTCAGGCAGATGCAATTTTCTTTGACCCGTTTTCACCTCAGCGCTGTCCCCAACTCTGGTCGGTGGAGTTTTTTACCTGGGTGGTACGGTGTTTGGCTCCCACAGGCATTTTGGCAACCTACTCGCGCTCCGCCGCAGTGCGAACAGCAATGCAAATCGCTGGACTCCAAATTGGCACCATTCCCTTGAGCGATCGCCATTTGCCGCACGAGTGGGCACAGGGCACAGTGGCCAGCTTCGATGGGCGATCGCTCCCTCCATTGACCCCGATGGAACAGGAACATTTACAGACACGGGCCGCCATTCCCTTTCGGGATCCGACGCTGTCGGACACAGCAGCCATCATTCACGCCCGCCATCAGCAAGAGCAACAGACTTCCGAGCGGGAATCAACATCCAGTTGGCGACGACGTTGGAGCATTGAATAGGCTAAACCTTGCCACGCAATCGAAATAGCAGGAATTGTGTTTTTTGCTGCGGGTTAAAGTTGTCGTCGCTCAATAGCACCAGGCTGCGGCTGCCATCGGGCAATTGTGGCCCCAGAGTCATGCCTTCCAAATTATCGAGCTGGATATTCAACTGATTTAAGTCCAACAGCAGTTGTTTGCGAATGGGCTGCACACCGGGTAAGGAACCTTTGAAATTTTCAATTTTGGTGGTGTCTGTGGCGCTACCGATCGAGAGCTGGTAGAGTTTCACCGCAAAACCGTTCGCTCCAAATGAGCGCTCCAGGCTAAGAAAATGCCCACCCTGGTCGATCGCCAAAATTTCGGTTAGCCCATGATACAGCGCCCCTGCCGGAGGGGTTTCCATGGGATATAACTGCTCGGATACCAGCAAGCTATGGTCTGGATCGATCGAGTAGTGTAACCAGCGATTGCGACTGGCTCCCTGCTGGGGATGTTCCGGTGAGGCATCTTGAGTCAGCGCCGATTCCGTGGCTGTAAACAGGCGAAAAGGTTCGATCGCCCCCGGACTAATGCCCCCCAGAGTTAAAGCCTCAAATCCCAGATTATCACCCACACCCTGCACCAATTTGCCATCCTCTGACTTGGGCGTGTAGCGCGGAGGCAGGTTCAAACTTCGCTTCCAGCGGCCTGTTTGCAGGTCAAACTCGCGCACGAAGGGCGGAATTCCTTTCGAGGCAATGCCTTCACTGGTGATGAACAATGTGTTCAGGGGCGAGAGGGCAATGCCTTCCGGATCGACTTCTCCTTTCGCGTAGGGCTTGCCGTCTTCGTTGGTGATGGTTGTCACGCTTTGAAGGTCTATCTGCTGGATTTTGGGTGCTTTCGGATTGCTGGCATCTAGCACCATGTTGAGGGTATAAAAGCGGGCGGGGGCAAAGTCGCTACGATCGTCACTCACGACATAGAACTGGTTTATCTGGCGATCATAGGTGATGCCAGATAAACCCCCTACGGGTGTACTCTGAAATTCTTGTTTGGGTAGTTGGTATTCGCTCAAAAAGTCCAGGTTCAAGTTTAAAAAGATGCGCTCCTCAGCACTAACTTGCGGCAAGTCACAGCCGGTCAAACAGGGTATCAAAACCAGTACTAGTGCAAAGAACCAATGGATGGGCCTAAATCTGTCGCTTACCATGCTTTCTCGTCACTCAATATATCTTCGTTAATTATCGGTGATGTCTGCGTCTTGGGAATGTTTTCGAGAATTAATCTCACAGTCCATTTAAGAGGATTTCAGGCGTTGTGTCAGTCAGTTAAATGGTCAACCTATGAGTTTGCCTATTAAAGCTATAAAAATTTCAAAGCATTAGTAACTCACCAGTTTTGCATTAAAGGCAGTTACAATTCAGACACGGAAGGAAAGATACTTTAGACTTTGAATCTTGCTGATAACTGCCATTGATTTCGGTTTCAGTCTGGTTGTGGTTGTAGTGATGTAGGCTCTTTTTGATTGGCAGTCTTTTTAGTTGAGATACTTCTTTTAGTATTTCTATTGAATATTAAATAAACCCAAGTAAGACTCAGATGTGGCGTTGTTACATAGACTTCTATTTCTAAGTCTAGAAACAGTTTAATCCATACTCTGAAATCATTCAGTGGTTTTGTAAACTTGTGTGAGGATTCTATGCACATGTTTGATTCCTGCTGGCGTTACACTGTTGGACTGGCAGCCTTCTGGGCTGGGTTCGCAGTAGCAGCACCTGATGCGATCGCCCAAACAAATACAAGCATTCAAACAAATGCGACGGCGATCGAACCTCAAATAATCGATGCCACACCCGTTTCGCAGTTGGCGCAAGCTGCATCAGCCTCAGCAATGGCCCAAGTGACCTCCGTTTCGCAGCTTACCGATGTTGACCCGCAACACTGGGCATTTCAAGCACTCCAATCCCTGGTTGAGCGATACGGGTGCATTGTTGGCTACCCAGACAGAACATTCCGTGGCAATCGGGCACTGACTCGGTGGGAATTCGCTGCTGGCTTGAATGCTTGTTTGGACAAAATTCAAGAACTGATTGCCGCCGCTACGGCAGACTTTGTGCGGAAAGAAGATCTAGAAGTGGTCAAACGCTTGCAAGAAGAATTTGCCGCAGAATTAGCCTCGTTGCGGGGCCGGGTTGAGTCGTTAGAAGTGCGCACAGCTACTTTGGAAAAGCAGCAGTTCTCCGTCACCAGTCGTCTCAGTGGACAAGCGATTTTTAGCCTCTCCAGTGCTTACGGCGCTTACCCTGGCGGCAATCCTGCTTTTGTGAACAATACCAATACCAATGTTTTGGGGCAGTTGCCGATCGTTGCTCCCGCAGCAGGCAGAGATGCAGAAGTGGTATTCAACAATCGAGTCCGGCTCAACCTGCTGACCAGCTTTTCGGGCAGAGACCTGCTGATTACTGGTTTACAGGCTTACAACTTTGGTGCGAGTTCTTTAGTAAGTGGGCTGGGAACGGGCAATAGTCTGGCCAGCACCCTGGGGTATGGCGACGTGTTGTTTGGCAGTTCCAGTCAGGCCCGTCTTGCATTTGAACCGCAGTTTCCGACGGTCAATCCCCAAAACCTGGCGACCCAGGGTACTAACAATTCAGTGCAGCTATATAAGCTGTTGTATATCTTCCCGATCGCCAATAAACTCACCGCGTTTGCTGGAACCAGTGCCGAAGTCTCGGATGCTTTCCCCTCAATTTTGCCCTGGGCGGATGAAGGTCAGGGAGCCATTTCCCGCTTTGCCAGTTTGCCTGCGGCGCATCGGGTTTCCGGGGGCACGTCTCAAACTGGGTTAGCGTCCGCGGCAGGGGTCATTTTCAATATTGCAGAGGGAATTGATCTGCGTGCCCTGTATGGTTCCGTCAATGCCGCCCTGCCATCGAATCTGGGTTTTCCCAGTACACCTTTGGGCGCAGGTCTGTTCAATGGCAGCTACATTGCCGCAGCTCAACTCACCCTGTCTCCATCAAGAAATATTGATATCGGCTTGAATTATGCTCACAGCTATCATCAAGTCAATATTTTGGGGACGGGGCTATCTACTGCGGACATTGGCGCAATTTTGTTTGCCCCGTCTGCGGCGCAAGTGGCTAGTGCTGGCAATCCGTTGTTTGCGATCGCCGATCAGGGGATCAAATTAAACACGTTTGGGGCAACCGTTGCCTTTCGGCTTTCACCGCAAGTGAGTTTAGCCGGTTCTGCGACTTATATCCGCAGTAGCCTGGTGAATGTTGGCGCTTCCACAGACTTTTTAAGCTGGCTAGTTGGAATTCAGGTCAAAGATGTTATCACCAGAGGTGGGTCTGCTGGCCTGGTGTTTGGGAGTCCCCTCAACCGGATTGAAACTCGCGGGCGGGCGGTTGATCTGGAAACGGCGACTCCTTACCAGTTGGAGGGCTTTTTGAATCTACGGCTGACAGATAATATAAGTGTGACTCCTGGTGTGTTTGTGATCTTTAACCCAGAAGGGTTTAGCGAAAATCCCACGGTGTTTGTCCCCGTTGTGCGGACGACGTTCACGTTCTAGAATACGGTGCCGTCGCTGGTAATTTGAATGGGTGGAATGCCGTTGGGGCGTAACTCAGCGGCAATTTTACGGCCAGCAGCCCAGGTGCCACCTTGAAGCACCTTCACGAGCGGCAGAGTTGCCGCCGTCATCCCCAACCTTTGGCGAATCACATCAGCAATGCGATCGAGACAAATCACGGTCAGGGCACGCCATTCGACGATCGCCTCTGAGTCCACGGTTTGGGGTGTTTGCAAAATCGTGGGGTCTTTCACTTGCAACAGTCCCAGGTCAAGGCACAGTCCCCCATTGCGATATTCGGGCAGTCCTGTTAGTTGATCGAGGGCGACGATCGTTAATCCCAACTCTTGTAAGGGTTCCAGCAGGGAGTAGGTGAGCCATTGGGAGAGTTTGTGGAAGGGGATGAGGGGGAGGTGAGGGGGGGGAAGACTATCTAAAGCAGAGTGAACCCAGACATCGCCGAGGTTAATGCCATCAAGGGTTAAGCGTCCTGGCCAAATGTCTCCCAAGCCATCGAGGATAGCCGTAAGGATGGTGGTAGCGGCAAGTTGGTTATCGGTTGCTTGTTGAAGTAGATAATCGACTAAGTTACCGGGCCGGGAGGGAAAGGAGCCAAATCGATCGGGGGGATATTGAATCAGGACGGAACCAAGTTGTTGTACCAACTTGAGACGACCTTCTAAGCCAACGAGGGGATTTGTCTCACTCACTTGCAAGGCTTGCGCTAGTTGCTCCAGCTTTAAGGATTGGAGGGCGATCGCATCTGCGCGCAAACTGCGATCGGACGCGAACACCCCATCGCAAAACATTTGCAAGCTGGCAATGGCAAGTCCCTCTGAGCGTTGAAACACTTCTCTCGTAGCAGGTTCAATATACCTCCAATCGACTCCCGCTCCCGCGTCCAGCAAAACGCTGACGATCGCCAGATCGAATTTGGCTTTGGCGCGATCGATGGCAGTTAAGGAACTTAGCTTCTCGTTCAACTGTTGCAAGCGGGTGGTGCTGCCCACTTCAAAATGTCGCCAGCGGCTATGGAAGGGAATTTCCAAATCGGGGTAGTTTTCCCGCATGACTTGCAGCACGTAGGCGGCAGTCGGTTCCAGTTGGGACAAATTCACCCGGAAGTAGCGCAACTGATCCGCACACGCCAGCTCAAACAGTTGACCACAGCGCGCTCGAATTGCCTGGGGCGATCGCACGTAAGCAATGATGCGCTGGTTCAGTTCTGTTGGTTCAGCCAATCCCATTCCATTCCCCCCATCTGCCGCTTGCTGCCATGACTCCGATAACGCCGCCAAGATTACTCTGTCAAACCGCGTCCTTTGACCGTTGCCAGGGCGATTTCAGGTAAAACTTCGCCTTCTGTGTAGTAGCCCGCAGCTTTTTTCGCTTCAATTTCCACCTGGGCATCGGCGGGAATCAGTTCGGGTGGAATGGGGACGCGCTCGCCTACTTCAATCCCAGATTGGGTAATGGCGTTGTATTTCATGTTGCTCATGGAGACGAGGCGATCGATACGAGTGACCCCCAGCCAGTGCAAAATGTCGGGCATGAGTTCCTGAAAGCGCATATCTTGCACGCCCGCAACACACTCAGTTCGGGTGAAATAGGCATCTGCTCGATCGCCGCCCTCCTGCCGTTTGCGGGCGTTATAAACAAGAAATTTGGTCACTTCGCCCAACGCCCGCCCTTCTTTACGGAGGTAGACAATTACGCCAACGCCTCCCGTTTGAGCCGTTCGCACACACTCCTCAATGCCATGCACCAGGTAGGGGCGACAGGTGCAAATATCAGACCCAAACACATCGGAGCCGTTGCATTCATCGTGGATGCGGACAGTCAGAGATTTGCTGGGGTCGGGAATGCCTGTTGGGTCGCCGAAGATGTAAACCGTGGAGCCACCGATCGGTGGCAGAAACACGTGCAAATCAGGCCGAGTGACGAGTTCCGGGAACATGCCGCCCGTTTGTTCAAATAATGCTCGCCGTAAATCCGACTCGGTGACTCCCAATCGTTTCGCGATGCCGGGAAGATACCACACGGGTTCGATCGCGGCCTTCGTCACTACGAGATCTCCCCCCTCTTTCATGAAAGTGCCGTCAACTTCCAGTCGCCCTTTAATCACCGCTTCGGCCAGCTCTGGCATATTGATGTGGGCTTTGGTAATGGCGATCGTCGGGCGAATGTCATACCCCTTTTCATACAACGAGAGATACACTTCCCCCACCAGCGCCCCAAATGGATCGAGAGAGACAATCTTGTCTGGATCAGCCCAGGACGGATGCGGCCCAATATGCACAGCAGGGGATGTGTTTGTGAGATCGGCGCGATGGTCGGACTGGAGTTGCCCACTGGCGATCGCCAAGGCTCGATACACGCCATAGGAACCAGAATGAGTGCCAATCACATTGCGATGGGATGCGTTCGACAACGTGCCGATAATTGCCCCACGCTGAATGGGGTCTGCTTGGCCCCAATGCATCGGGATCGGCTTCGGGCCAAAGCGGGCAGGATGGGACGTTAGCACAATATGTTTTGGCTTGGAGCCATTCTGTTCGTTCGCCATAGATGCCCCTCGTGACAGTGAATTGAGTGCTGAGTCGAAACCTGAGCGGTCAAAGGAAGATTAGATTCTATCAATAAAAGGCAGAGGGGAAGGTGAGGAGGTGGGGAAGTGGGGAGGGCGTTGGTAGCTTTTCCACTCACTCGCTCACCCCTTGCCGCAGCGCTTCGATAATCTGCAAATTCGCTTTCGGGAAGGGAAACTGCTCAAGCTCGTGTAACTCAACCCAGCGCACTTCGTCACATTCGATCGGCTGCGGGTCGCCACTAAGGTAACGGCAATGATGCACATTGAGCGTCACGTGGAAGTGGCTGTAAGTGTGATCAACGACGATCAGCAATTTACCGACTTCGATTTCAATGCCCAGTTCTTCCTGAATTTCGCGCTGGATGCACTCGGCGATCGTTTCACCAGGTTCCACTTTGCCCCCCGGAAACTCCCACAGTCCGCCGAGGAGTCCTGCTTGTTTACGGCGATCGATCAAAATCTGCCCTGCTGCATTCCAGATCACTGCGACACCAATCACTTTGCGGGGAATCGGAGAACGAGTTTCAGTCATGGGAAATTGGGTTTGGAGTCCAAGCGAATGGGCAGAGCAATGCGGTTGCCAGGGGCAGCGATCGCACGCTGGTTGGCGAGGTAAACAAACGGTTGCGCCTAAATCCATCAATGCCTGATTAAAGTCACGGGCATGGACGGGATCGAGCAAGCTTTCCGACAACTTCCACAGTTGGGTGATCGCTTTGGTGGGTGGCAGCGGCAGGGCAACCAAGCGTGCCAGCACCCGCTTTACATTACCATCCAAAATCGCCACAGGCTGGTTAAATGCGGCACTTAAAATTCCGCCCGCCGTGGTGCGCCCGATGCCGGGTAAAGTCATGGCGGCTGTCAAATCTGGGGGAAACTGCCCGTGGTGCTGGGCTACAAGCATTTGCGCCGCTTTGTGCAAATTTCTGGCCCGAGCATAGTACCCCAAGCCCTGCCACAGTTTGAGAACGTACTGCTGGTCGGCGTTGGCTAGGGCTTCGACCGTCGGCAACTGAGCCAGCCAGCGATCGTAGTAAGGGATCACCGTTTTCACCTGGGTTTGTTGCAGCATGATCTCTGATACCCAGATGGCATAGGGATCACGGCTACGTCGCCAGGGCAAATCTCGTCCGCATTGCAAATACCACTCAAGGAGAGCCTGGCGCAGTGGAGGAATGATCTCTGGAGGCAAGCGGCTTCAGCTTATTCAATGTTGATGGAGGTGGGGCGATCGCTGCTACTGGGCGTGGCACTGGCAGTTGCTTTACGGAAGTCAGCATAAAGCTTGTCGCGCCAGGTAAAAAATGGTTCAAACATGCCTACATCGGCGATCGTCGGTGTGCCCTTCCCTTTCAGCGCTTCGGGAATGTCTAAATAGTTGCCCGTGGGAAACTTGACATACATAGTGAGTCCGGCGACGGCAAAATCCGCCAGGGTGGGATGATCTGTCACCAGATAGGGTTGCTCCGACAAGATAAAGCAAAGCGCAGCGAGATCCCGTTTCATCGCGTCTTTGCCCGCTTTGATGACGTCTGGACTGAAACCCACGCCTGCCCCCAAGAAGCCGAACAAATCATCGGGAACGGAACTGATGAGATTTTTCACAAAGTCGGGCGTATCCGGTGGCAGAACGGCTGTGCGGAAGGTGGCATCTTGGCCGATCGTGCCAATCAAACATTTGCGGGCATTCAACCCGATCGACTCATCTGCCCATTGCTCCATCAACAGAGTCAAGCCGCGCAGTTTCGGCTCTGTCGGAATGATCGGTTTGTCGGGATACTGTTTGTCCAGGTATTCGGCGATCGCCGTGGAATCGGCAATCACTTCGTTGCCATCTTTCAACACGGGCACTTGCCGCTGCCCCGACAGCCGCACCAGTTCCATCTGGCCAAAGCCTGGAGTCACATTAATTTTGCGATATTCCAATCCCTTGTAATCTAGAATCAGCCGCACTTTTTCGACATAGTGGGACATTTCAAATTGGTACAATTCGAGCATGGTACGTCTCCTGTCACAAGGTTCGGAAAGCGAAATGTATCGATTTAATGAATGACTCCGTAAGCCTAACGCAAGTCCTATCGAAAACTCAATTGTCTTCAGGTTATGCCGCACTCTACCCTGCGAATTACAGTCAAGCTTTTTGCTGCCTATCAAGAAGCATACGGAGTCCCGGAGTTGCAGCTCGAATTTCCACCTGGGACAACGGTGGCAGCTGTGCGCGATCGCTTACTTGCCGAAAAACCGGAATTGGAAGGCTGGCGCACCATCACCCGATTTGGGATTAATCTGGAAGCGGTGGAGCCGGAGGCCGTGCTTCAGGATGGCGACGAAGTGGTGCTAATTCCGCCAGTGAGTGGGGGTTAACGGCAGATTAACGTGATCCTCCATGTCGGTTCGGTACACTGGAAAAAAGCAAAGTTCAAAACTTCCACCCCTGGACTGGTTTCACCTATGTCTCTTCCTGCCTTACCCGTTGCCACGCCTGTGGTGTTACTCTATTGCATCGCGATCGCCTCTGTTTTGATCTATTTACCATTCCTGTTGGTGGCCTACGGTCGGCTCAAAATTGGCCCGCAAGCCCTGCAAACGCCCAGAGCGATGGTGGATAAATTGCCCGGATTTGCCCAACGAGCCAACTGGGCGCACCAAAACGCCTTTGAGACTTTTACGATTTTTGCGACAGCCGCGTTAATGGCCTATGTCACAGGCGTGCAATCTCCCACAGCCGCCTGGGCCGCGATCGCTTTTGTCAGCGCGCGGGTGCTTTACCCCGTGTTTTACATCGCCAACATCCCCCTGGCGCGATCGCTGATGTTTGGCATTGGCTCCTTCAGTACGGCCACGTTGTTTATTTTGAGCTTGATGCACATCACCCTGTAAATGAATGGACAATGCAGCGGCTAAGGCCAGCTCCGTGTTGTTGGTCGATGACAACCCAACCAATTTGGGAATATTAGTGACTGCTTTGAGCGATTCTGGCTATCAGGTGCGTGTGGCTCAAGATGGAATCAGCGCGATCGCCCAAGCCGCCTACGCCAAACCCAATCTCATTCTGCTGGACGTGATGATGCCGGGAATTGATGGGTTTGAAACCTGCCGTCGGTTGAAAGCGAACTCAGCCACACAGAATATTCCCGTAATTTTTATGACAGCGCTGACAGAAGTCTTTGATAAAGTCCAAGGCTTTCGTGCCGGAGCCGTTGATTACATCACCAAACCCTTTGAGATCGAAGAAGTGTTGGTGCGAGTGCAAACTCATTTAGAGTTGCAAGCCCTGCAAAATCAACTGCAAGTTCAAAATCAAGACCTCCAGGCCGAAATCCGGGAACGCAAACGAGCGCAGGAAGCGGTTCAGCTTTTTCTCCATGCTGTTTCCCACGATTTACGCAATCCGGTGACGGGTGGCCTCATGGTGCTGCGCAGTTTGCTGGAAGAAGCAGAAGCCGGAAATGGAGCAGCTTCTATCTCGCGATCGGTGTTGCAAAGGATGATCCAAAGTCACGATCGCCAACTGGCCTTGATCAACTCTCTACTAGAAACCCACGCCAATGATGTTGGTGGCATTTCGCTCCAGCTCCAAGCGATTAACTTGCAGTCTCTCGTGGAGCAGGTTTCCGCCGATTGGCAACCCATGTTGCACAAAGACAATGCGACGTTGCACATCCTGATGCCCGCGCGGCTCCCCCCCGTTCAGGCCGACCCGAACCAGCTTTGCCGAGTGTACGAGAACCTAATCGCCAACGCCCTCAAACACAATCCCCCCGGATTGACCCTCAAGCTCACCGCCGACCTGCTCTCCCCACCAGCGGCCACTGCACAAGCTCACCCGACGCTGGTGCGTTGTAGTGTGATAGACGATGGGGTGGGCATTTCGCCGGAACAAGCTGCTACTATGTTCGATCTTTACAAGCGGGGGGAACAATCACGGCGGACGGTGGGTTTAGGGTTGGGCCTGTATCTTTGCCGCCAAATTATCACAGCCCACGGTGGCACGATCGGTATCAGCAGCCAACCGGGCAACGGCTCTACTTTTTGGTTTACCCTGCCTATCGCTGATGCTAACTCTATGAAAAAAACAATTGGTGACTTGTTTGAACCATAGATAAAGTCGATAAGCTTAAGCCAGAATAATTTAATTTGCCAGGAGACTCAGCCTGTGTCTGCTACACCCGAACCATCCCCCTCCGAGCAACCCCTACGGCTCTTGATTGTGGAAGATGATCCCATGATTCAGCTTGGGTTGGAACGGATCCTATCGGCCTACCCACGCTTTCAAATTGTTGAGATTGCAGACGATGGTTATTTAGGGGTGCAAGCGGCTTTGAAGTACCGACCTGACTTGATCATTATGGATATCGGATTGCCCCGCAAAGATGGGATTGCCGCCACCGAAGAAATCAAGCAGCAGTTACCAGATGTGCGTGTGTTGATGTTAACCTCTCATACCGATCGCACGGAAGTCTTGGCAGCGATGGCGAGCGGAGCAGATGCTTACTGTGTTAAGGGAGCCAGCATTGACCAAATGTTAGCGGCGATCGCGGCTGCCGAAGCGGGGGCGACCTATCTTGACCCCCAAGTTGCGCGATCGGTGCTGGAAAACCTCAAGCCGCCCACCCCCGATTTGAGTGTAGGGAATTTGACGGAGCGAGAAATGGATGTGCTGAAACTGCTCGTGGAAGGCAAAAATAATACTGAAATTGGTCACGATCTGTATCTCAGCCCTAATACCGTCAAAACCCATGTGCGCGGCATTATGAATAAGCTGGCGGTGGACGATCGCGTACAGGCAGCCGTTGTTGCACTGCGGGCAGGGTTGGTTTAGTAGAGGCAATGGGAACCGTCAATTTACAATAGGTTAAATCGTCCACCAATCCGCGCGATGGATTTCAACTCGGTTCGCATCGAAGTCATCCTCAGCCAGTCCCACACCAGCCTGGGCTACCACGCCTTGGGGCCAAATGTGCAGCCTGGAGGGTTTCTGGAACTTGAGGGCCAAACCTATCAAGTTTTGGAGCGGCGGCATCGGTATTTGTTCAAAGCGGGGCGATACCAGTTGCACCACGTAGCGCTTTATGTGCAAAAGTCGCAAGTTCCCGATGAGCGGCAACTCCTGGATGGCCAGTGGGTGATTGGCGATCCAACCTGTGCCTACAATGCGCTGTCTTCCGTTTTACGCTGCGCAGTCAATCCCAGCGGCCCCTGCGATCGCTGCACGCATTACCAAGCCCTGAAGGATGGTTAGCCTGGTTAATTTCCGCAAAATTGGACTTAGGAGCTTTCTAAAAAACAAAATACTTGTATGGCAGCTTCAACATATTTTTAGTAAAGGATTAATGGCTGATAGCAAGTACTTCGGCGAAATCCACCCTAACTATGAGGTATTTTTTCATGGAAGTCGCCTTAAGTTTTACCAATAAACTTGAATAAAGTAGCATTAGCTATTCTCCGGATCCATCTCGAACAATTCATGCTTAAACAACCCTGGCTGGGATTCCAACAACCGTTGCACCAGCAGGGACATCATGCAAAACCACGGCATTTGCACCAACCCTGGCATGGTCACCGATGATGACAGGTCGAATAATTTTTGCGCCTGCCCCAATGTCTACATGCCCTCCAAGCTTCACCCCATCTACGATCGTCACTTGCTGAAGAATCAAGCAGTTGGGGCCAATCTGAACACCGGGATGAATGACAACACCATTTGGGTGAGTTAATAACAACCCTCCTGCAAGTTGGCAGGTTAAAGGAATATCTGAGGCCGTGACAATGCTCCAAAATCGATGTTCCAACACGTTATAACTAGAAATAAGCTGGCCCAAAAAACCACCAACTTTTTGCCATTTTTGGTAACTACGAATTGATTTTAACAATTGCTTATTTGGAGACCACCATCGTTTAATTTCTTCTCGGCTCCAATCTGGTTCTATTGCGGAAATAGGAGAAGAATTTAATGAGGGCGTAAGGTGCCTAGATTGGATTCCCTGCTCGCCCTGAAATAATTGATCTCTAGAAACAATGTCTGCAACCATTTGTTTAAACCTAACGACTAATTTGTAATGCTGATCGATAAAGTTCAAGGGTACTATGCCTGCTTTTCGAAAGATAAAAAGATGTGTGAAAAGCCAAGCATTAATTTAACTGCTGTGACTATTCTCAATCAAAGTTTGGTGGACTTACCTCAGTAGATGTATTGATTTCTCCTAACAGTAAAAATGACTTGCTAAGGAGTTAAGGGATTTATATATAGCTATGGTCAGAACACTTAGGACATATTAAATGGCTGAATCGCCGATTCTGGGTAGGTGTTCTGACGCGCCTCGTTCGGCTGAGCGCTCACGCCGAAGTTTGCCACGTTTCACATGGCGACGGCTATAACTACTATGTTTTAATTTTGAACTTGCAGATTATCTCTGAAGACTACGGTTTTTACCGTTTGATTTATCATGTATTTGCAACTCTTTTGGGTATAACAGTTGAGTGTATTCAACATTTGTAATGCTCCTGAGTTCATGCCCGTGTTACTCGTATCCCTTCATACAATCTTTATACTTAATGTCATCTGGTGAACTTAACACTGCCATGAAGAGAGTGCTACGGTGCATGGGGAATTCAATCATGCATCCAGATAGGGCACCTCACCGCGATCGCCTGACTGATTAAGCATTCATCAAGTTTGTGCCCTGCGTTAGCACCTGGACTCTGCCACAGCGTTCGGGTGATTTTGCGATGCGAATTTTCTGACCGCAACATGCGCTTAGCTTCGAGTTTCTGCTTGTCTCCACAGCCCCGATCGTCACAACCATCACCTGCTAAGGACTATTCACTCATGGCTTCTACCCCTGTTCGTTTTGCCCAGTTCAACGCTTCCCTCAACCGCAACAGCGCCGGACAACTGGTGACCGATTTATCTACCTCCAACAATGCCCAGGCGAAAGCGGTGGCGGAAATCATTCAACGCACCAACGCCGATGTCTTGCTGATTAACGAGTTTGACTATGTTGAGTCTGATCCGCTGCAACCGGTGCGCCTGCTGCAAGAGAACTATTTATCGGTCAGCCAAAATGGGGCGACTCCCGTAGAGTATCGCTACGTCTACATCGCACCCTCCAACACGGGCATCGCAACGGGGTTTGACCTGAACAACAATGGTGTTGCCGTGACCACACCAGAAACGCCGGGTTATGGCGATGACTCCTTCGGCTTCGGGCAGTTTCCCGGTCAGTTTGGGATGTTGATTTTGTCCAAATACCCGATCGATCTTGCCAACGTCCGCACCTTCCAAAATTTCCGCTGGCAGGATATGCCCGGAAATTTGCTGACCAACGATCCCACCGTGGACAATCCCGCTACACCTGTCAACGAGAATTTAGCTGGGTTCTACTCGCCGGAAGAACAAGCGATTTTGCGCCTCTCCTCCAAGAGCCATTGGGATGTGCCCATTCAACTCCCCAACGGCGAAGTGGTTCATGCCTTGGTTAGCCATCCTACCCCGCCTGTATTTGATGGGCCGGAAGATCGCAACGGCAAACGCAACTTTGACGAAATTCGCTTCTGGTCAGACTATGTGACTCCTGGTGCAGGCGATTATGTCTACGATGATCAGGGGCGATCGGGCGGTCTAACGCCTGGTTCCAGCTTTGTGATCATGGGCGACCAGAACGCCGACCCGAACGATGGCGACAGCTACAATTTCGCCATTCGCCAACTGTTGCAAAATCCCAACATCAACACCAACAGCATTCCCAGCAGTTCGGGTGGTGTGCAACAAGCAACCTTACAAGGCGGAGCCAACACGACGCACAAGAGCAATCCCGCCTTCGACACCGCTGACTTTGCGGATACGACTCCCGGCAACCTGCGCGCTGATTACGTCCTGCCCTCCACCGATTTAGACATCACCAACTCTGGCATCTTTTGGCCGCTGAACACTGACCCCACTTTTCCGCTGGTGGGCACTTTCACCCCCTCCTTGCCTGGCGGTTTTCCTAGTTCCGACCACCGCTTGGTGTATGTGGATGTGAATGTGGGCACGACGGCAAGCGGACAAACAGTGTTAGAACCCACGTTTCAGGGACAAGTCGTAATTCCCACGGGGTTCATTCCGGCTGGCAATGCGGGAACGATCGCGGGGACGGCAGTGCAATTGGGTGGCCTGTCCGGCGTGACCTATGATGCGGCAAATAATCGCTACTTCGCCATCTCCGACGATCGCGCTGAAAATGGTCCGGCGCGCTTCTACACGTTCACCGCTGACACTGGCACCAACCCGCTCAATGTCAATTTCACCAACGTCACCCCGATCCGCCAAGCCGATGGCAGCCTCTACCCGCGTCTCAGTCTTGACCCGGAAGGGATTGCGTTAACCAACCAAGGCACTCTGTTTATTTCCTCGGAAGGAGAAGCCAATGCCACCGCTGGCCGAGTCACCAACCCGTTTGTGAATGAATACACGCTGGATGGCTCTCTGGTGCGATCGTTGCCCGTTCCGGTCAAGTTCAATCCCGTGTTTCAGGACACCAACGGCAACGGCATTACCGATGCAGGCGACACTCAAACCAGCGGCATTCGCAACAACCTGGCATTTGAAAGTTTGACCATTTCCCCCAGCAATAAAACGCTATACACCGCCACGGAAAACGCCCTGTTCCAGGATGGGGCGGCTGCCAGCCTCACCGGAGTGAGCCGCTCCCGGATTTTGCAATACAACTTGGTCAGCGGTCAGCCGGAAAAAGAATATGTCTACGAAGTCGATCCCGTGGCACAGGCTCCCAACCCCGCCACGGCATTCAGCACCAATGGCTTAGTGGATTTGTTGGCATTGGACGATCTCGGTACTTTGCTGGCAGTCGAGCGATCGTTCTCCACGGGCGTTCCGGGCACGGGCAACACGATCAAGATTTACGAGATCAGCTTGCAGGGCGCAACTGACATCAGCGTCTACGATTCCCTGGCAAACCTAAGTGCCGCCCAACTCGCCGCCATCCAGCCGGTGCAAAAACGCTTGTTGCTGAATCTGGATGACCTCGATTTGCCCACAGGCACGGACAACATTGAAGGCATTACCTTTGGGCCGAAACTGCCGGATGGTCGCCAGTCGATCGTCCTGGTCAGCGACAACAATTTTAGTCAAACTCAGTTCACGCAAATTTTGACTTTGGGTGCCGAAATTCTGCCCACGGTTACGCCCACCGTGGAAACTCGCCCTACCCTGCTGGACAACGACGCACAACAAGCGGATGCCGACGACCCCGCCATCTACTTGCATCCCGATGATGCCAACCGCAGCTTTGTGATTACCGCGGTCAAAAATGGCGGCTTGCGAGTGTATGACTTGGGCGGCAACCTGATCCAGACGATCGCCCCTGCTAGCGTGCGCTATAACAACGTCGATGTGCTGTACGGCTTCGAGTTGAACGGGCAAATGGTGGATCTGGCAGTCGTGAGCGATCGCCAGAACGACAAAGTGGTGTTCTTCCAGATCGACCCCCACGGCACCAATGGTCACTACCTGGTGGATGTCACCGCCCCTGGCAGCACGCTGTTCCAGGCTGCGCCCTTCCTGCCGCCCTACTCTGCTTCCAGCCGCAGCGCTTATGGCATCGCCGCCTACAGCAGTCCCGTTACTGGAGAGGATTATGTCTTTGTCAACCGCCGCCAAACAGGAGATGTGGCGCAACTGAAGTTAATCGATGCAGGTGATGGCAAAGTGGGTGTGGAACGGATTCGCAACTTCACCGTGCCCATTCCCGCTGGCGCACCTGCCACCACCGACCCGCAACTAGAAGGCATGGTCGTCGATAAGGAAACGGGCATTCTCTACGTGGGACAAGAAAATGTCGGTATCTGGAAATACGGAGCCGAACCCGGTAGCAGCAACAGTGGCATTTTGATCGACACCGTGAAAGAGTTGGGCGGCAAACACCTCACGGATGATGTAGAAGGGCTGACGATTTACTACGGTGCCAATGGGACGGGCTATTTGCTGGCATCCAGTCAGGGCGACAACACCTTTGCGGTCTACTCCCGCGACACCAACGAGTTTCTCGGACGGTTCGCGATCGGTAACAACGGCAGCATCGACAGTGTGCAGGAATCGGATGGGGCGGATGTGATCAGCCTGCCCCTCGGCCCCAATTTCCCCTTCGGCTTGTTCGTCACTCAGGATGGCTCCAACGATCCGGCGGTGTTGGTGGAAGACGATGGCGAAATCGAAAACATCAGCGCCAACTTCAAGTTTGTGCCCTGGGAAAACATCGCCAACGCTTTCCCGACTGCCCTGCAAATCGACACCAGTTCCTACGATCCGCGCCGTCCGACCCCGATCGCCGCCTTTAACGCGATCGCCAGCGGCGATACCACTCAAGACTCCACAGTGCTTTGGGCGAGCAGCAACTTTGTCGGCAATCTCACCTTTGAATACGCCACCACGGCAGATTTTAGCCACATCATCGGCTGCGACACAGCCACCGTCACCAGCGTGTTGCAACCGGTGAAGGTAGGCATCGATGGACTCGACCCCAACACCACCTACTACTACCGGGTCACGAATCAGGCTGGCATCTCGGCACAGGGACAGTTCAAAACCGCCGCGGCTCTGGGCGATCGTACCGGACTCCGATTTGGGGTCACGGGCGACTGGCAACAAGCGCCCCCGTTCCCGTCCCTCGCCAATGCGGACGCGCAAAGCCTGCAATTTTTCCTGAAACTGGGCGATACCATCTACGCCGACACCGAAACCCCCGCCCTACCCGGAGTCACCCAGGCGCGGACACTGGAACAGTTCCGCACCAAGCACGCCGAAAATGTCTCGTCCCGCTTTGGGCTGAACACGGTTGCCGATTTGTATGCTGCCACTTCCATCCTGGCGACGATCGACGATCACGAAATTGTCGATAACTTCGCTGGCGGTGCCCGTCCGGGCCAATCCCCCGACGCACCGGACATCGGGTCTTCCCCCCTTCCGCTGTTCACCGATGCCGTAGATTTCGTCAACGACACCCGTGCCTACGAAGAGGCCCTGCAAGCCTTCCAGGAATTTCACCCGCTGCGCAACCAGTTCTACGGCGAAACCGGGGATGCCCGCACCGCTGGTGAACGCCAACTTTACCGCGCCAATACCTACGGCAGTGATGCGGCATTGTTTGTGTTAGATACGCGATCGTTCCGGGATGCCCAACTTCCTCCTGCCGACCTCACGAACCCCGTGCCCTTCCTGGTCAATACCTTTGACCCAACGCGGACGCTGTTAGGCAAAGCCCAGCTCTCGGATCTGAAAACCGATTTGTTAGCCGCCGAAACCAACGGCATCACCTGGAAATTCATCGCTGTCCCCGAACCGATCCAAAACTTTGGCGTGGTGAATGCGGAAGACCGCTTTGAAGGCTACGCCGCTGAACGGACGGAACTGCTCAAGTTCATTGACGACAACCAGATCGAAAACGTGGTGTTCTTCGCAGGCGATTTCCACGGCACCCTGGTCAACAACCTCACTTACCAGACCGCTCCTGGTCAGCCCCAAATCCAGACCAGCGCCTTTGAAATTGTCACCGGCCCAGCGGCCTTCTTCGATGGGTTGTTCGGTCCCACGGTGGCACAACTTTCGGCAGCCGCTGGCTTCATTACGCCGGAACAGTTCGGTTTCTACCAAACCCTGCCCGTCGCGCCCGACTCCGACAGCCTGCCCAACGACAAGGATGATTTCGTTAAGCAACTGCTCAAAGTCCAAACTGATCTCCTGGGTTACGATCCCTTAGGCTTGGAAAACTCCCCGATCGATGCCACCTTGCTGCAAGGCGACTACCTCTCGACTCACACCTACGGCTGGACGCAAATCGACATCGACCAGGCAACCCAAAAACTGACCGTCACCACCTACGGCATTCCCGCCTACAGTGAAGCCGATTTGTTAGCCAATCCCAGCGCCATTACCAGCCTCACACCCCGTATCGTTAGCCAGTTTGAAGTCAACCCAACGCTGAACATCGCAGGCACGGCTGCCAATGATGTGCTGACTGGGACAAGCGGCAAGAATAAGCTAGTCGGCGGTACGGGCGCGGATACTTTCGTGCTAGTTGCGGGAAGTGGAACCGACACGATCGTCGATTTCAGCTTGGCAGAGGGCGATCGCATCGGCCTCTCCAGCGGCTTCAGCTTCGGCAGCCTCACCCTGGTTCAATCTGGCACCGATACCCTAATCCGTTCCAGCACTGAAACCCTGGCAATCCTCACAGGTGTCCAATCCACTACCCTCTCTGCCAGCAACTTCATGAATGTCTAAACTCCCGCATGGGCAAAGCATTTAGGCCAGGAGATTTTAGTTTTCCTGGCAATTGATCAGTAAATGCTGCGCCCTCTACACACTCCATCGCATCGGGGCATTGCTATGCAGTGTCCCGATTTTTTTAGCACGCAATAGAACCAAGATTTCGATCGAGTCAATGCCGCGATCGGCTAACCAGATATAACCTTGCCCCACACAGCAATACTCTACTTTGAAAAAAATACGGAAAATTGCAGGCTATTTATCCCAAACCAGATATTATCAAGACAAATTCTGCCTAATATCCCAAACCGGCGTTTATCCCGAAACTTTCCGTCTATCTACCCAATATGGGATCTTAGGCAGAAAGATTCAGTCTATTAATAGTTAGCTGGCTCCGCATCCAGATTTTGCACTTGTCCCGCCAGGTTACTGGTCAGCCCGAAAGCGCTCAGGAGACTGGGGTGGAGACCGCCGCTCAAAATTTTCTGCGGTGTCCACAAGCGCCCAGGAGGCTGGGGTTAGGGCAGTTGCTAGAGTTTGGGTGTGAGGTGGAAAGCGCTCAGGAGATGGGGGTGGGGCGGTGCAGAGGGGCGATCGTGCGTCACCCAGCTAACAACGCTGTTGCATCGGATTGTTAGTGCCCAGTCGTGGCATAGCAAAGCAAGCTTGCAACCGCTGAACAGCAACGTTAGCCTGCAAACCCTTGAGCGGTTGAAGACAACTTGTGTGCTTAGTTAAGCTCAAAGAATTTGGGCGTTGCATAATAGAGGGATGAATTGGGGTTAGGTTTAATGCAATGTCAGAATGCCAATCCACTCATATCCGTAAGAACGGCAAGAGAAGGGGGAAGCAAAATTACATCTGTGTGCGGTGTAGCCGTCAGTTCATTGATACCTATAGTGCACCTCAAGGATACAGTGATGAGATCAAGCGACAATGCTTACGGATGTATGTCAACGGCATGGGCTTTCGAGGCATCGAACGAGTCACAGGAGTGCATCATACAACTGTAATTTACTGGGTTAAACACGTTGGAACATGCCTACCTGAGGCTTATGACCCAGAAAAGACTCCACGAGTAGGCGAACTCGATGAACTCGAAACATTTGTGGGGGCTAAAAAAACAAAATTTGGCTGTGGACAGCCGTAGACCACTTTCGCGCAGGCATCTTAGGCTGGGTATTAGGCGACCATAGTGCGAAGACTTTTGAACCCTTGTGGGCAATTGTTTGAGCTTGGAAGTGTTATTTCTATATTACTGACGGTTGGAGTGTATATCCAGGGTTTATTCCACCGGGCGACCGATTGTGAGCAAAACCTATATGACCCGCGTCGAAGGGGAAAATACGCGACTGCGGCACTATCTGGCTCGGTTACATCGCAAACCATTGTGCTATTCCAAGTCAGAAGAAATGCTGAGGCATTCGATTCGTTTGCTACTTCACTACCTGAGGTTTGGGGATGTCCCGATTCCTGCTTGATTCCTCCCGCTATTCAGCAACGCCCCGATTGACTCACAAAGGTCTGGAATCCATCATAAAAACGAGAGGCGTGTTTCATACTTAATTGTGTTGCTTGGGTTGATTTGGATTAGCAACAGAATACGCCTCTTTTCTGCATCCTAATGGCTATAACTCCCTTCTTGTAATACTTTGAGCCGTTTCGGTATGACTTTTGTCAGCCAACCAGCATCAAAATATGTAGGAGTCATTAACACTTCAAATTGTTGCTAAAACACACCCCTGCGAGCAGGGATTGCTTGCAGGGGTGAGGTAAGAATCATCTGGCATCG